>Ga0187860_1000420_pt1 | contig 41764 bp, 29 predicted proteins | sample June2016WEW_10_4_FD_132981 | JGI IMG/M metagenome (GOLD analysis project Ga0187860, IMG submission 132981) | Peatland microbial communities from SPRUCE experiment site at the Marcell Experimental Forest, Minnesota, USA - June2016WEW_10_40 | ecosystem: Environmental > Terrestrial > Soil >...
CGGCGGGCGCGAGAAACCGTCGCAATCGGCCAAAAAAGGACACGGAGTGGGCCGGCGCCGGGGCGGGTTCCAGACGCCGGATCGACCGTTCAATCCCGGACCAGTAGAACTCGCGCGATTCCGGAACTTTCAAACCGGGTTCGAATCCGGCCAGCGCCCGGCGCGTATTGCGCAATTCGGCGACGAGATCCGCGGCTTCGGCATCGCGCGCCACAAGCGCGGCCGCGTCACGCGCCTCTTTTTCCGGCAACTCGCCGTCGAGAAAGGCCTGTAATTTGAGTTGTTGCTCCGAGGTCATGATCATTATTCACTCGAAACCACCGATGCACACGGATCGACACGGATAACAAACACATCCACGAATTTCACGAATTCCCGCGAATGAGAACCCAGACAAGTCCCTTCGCGATCCTTCGCGTAATTAGCGGATGAATTCGCTCGTCTGCATGCGTGTTGATCTGTGTTCATCCGCAGTTAAATTTCTGCTTTCAAATCCGCCAGCAAGGCCGCCAGTTTCCGGCGCGCGTAAAACAGCCGCGACATCACCGTGCCGATCGAACAGCCCATGGTCCTGGCGATCTCTTTGTATTCCATTTCCTCAAATTCATGCAACACCAGCACGGTTCGGTGCTCGTAGGAAAGCAGGCCCAAGGCGCGATCGATTCTCTGCCTCAGCTCGCCGCGCTCCAGTCGTTCGGTCGGATTCAGCGTCACCGCCGGCATCTGCCGCTCGACGCCGCCCGATTCCTCGTCCATTTCCTCGATGGAGTCAGTCCGCTGCCGCTTTTGCTTGCGGAGTTGGTCCAGGCACAGATTGATCACAATCCGCGTCATCCAGGTGCTGAAGCTGGATTCGCCCTGGAATTGCTTCAGCCGATGCCAGCCTTTTACCCATGCTTCCTGAGAAAGATCAAGCGCCTCATTCTCATTCCTCACCATGCTGTAGGCCCGCGCGTAAATTTTGTCGCGATGCCGGGCCACCAGTTCCTCAAACGCCCCCATGTCCCCCGCCCGCGCGGCCCGCACCAACGTCGCATCTTCGGCGGAAGAATAATCAGTTTCAGCCATGCTTTGGACGGGGGATCAACCGGATTTATTCAGGGCATTTACAGTCTCCCCTTGGTGCTGGGGAGCCGTCCGGAAATCCGCGGATCGCGCCGGCAAGCGGCGTCCACGGCCTTGGCAAAGGCCTTGAAGAGGGACTCCGCAATGTGGTGGGGTTCGTCTCCGTAAAACAGTTCCAGGTGGAGGTTGCAGCGCGCTTCATTGGCAAACGCCTGAAAAAACTCCCGGGCCAGCCCGAAACGGAACGCGCTGGACATGTCCTGGCTTCGTTCGGACCGGGTGATTGCCTTGTGCGCCAACGCGTTCAAACCGCGCCAGACCAGAAAGGGCCGTCCGCTGAAATCAACCACGCATCGCGCAAGGCACTCGTCCATGGGCACATAGGCCTCACCCGTGAACGGGTTTTTCGGATGAAACCCGGCGCCATATCGGCGGATGCCCCGTTTGTCCCCGAGCGCCCTCGCGAAGGCCTGGCCCAGCGCGATGCCACAATCCTCGACGGTGTGATGCGCGTCCACATTCAAATCGCCCTCGCAGCGGAGCTTCAGGTCCACAATCGCGTGCCGCGCAAACAGGGTCAACATGTGGTCGAAAAATGGAATCCCGGTATGGATCGCGGACGTGCCCGAGCCGTCGAGGTTCAGGCGGATCGAGATGCGGGTTTCCTTGGTGGAACGACTGAGTTGTGAGCGCCGACTCTTCATTTCGGGTGTTATTAAAGCAAATCAACGGAAGAAACAATGCCCTTTCGCGCCGCCGGCAGCACCGCGAGGGTTGAGTCATGAAGGTGGCGATGTCGGGGCGGGGACAGCCTCGTCCCCGGTTCTCTGGAGTTTCAGCAATCTAACTGGGGACGAGCCGTCCCCACCCCTTTATGAATTGACCCTGCAGCACCGCGGTCGTGCCCGCCCGCGCCCGGTCAGGGCGGACGGCGCTCCTCCAGACTGCACTCGTTCGATGGTGCGCATCCTGACACTGCCGCCGGAACGCCGGATTCATCGGCGTTCCCCATGCGGGTGCAGCATCGTCCCTTGGTTGTGGTGTCAGGAAGCGCCTGTTGGACTTGCCTTCACAAAGGTGTCCGGCATGGCCGGCCGGATTGGAACGTTTTCAGGAGTTCATCCGCTTCCGCGCCGGCGTCCTTGTCACCGGCGGCGGCGGCGGCAGCCCGGGCCGTTTGGGCCGTGGCGATGGCCTCGGGGAACCGTCCGGTCTCGGCGTAAGCCGCGGCGAGTGTTGACAGGCAATCAGCCCGCTTGTTCCCTGTCAGCTCGCACGCCTGACTCGCCAGCTTCACCGCCTCATCCCCGTCGCGAAGTTTCGGATCGGGTTCCGAGGACAAAATCCAGGCAAGCCGGTTGAGCGCCCCGGGAAAGTCGCGTATCAGGCGCAGCGCGGCGCGGAACTGGGCGATGGCTTCTTTGGATTTGCGCTGCTGCTCCAGCGCCAATGCAAGCCGGTAATGGGTCGCGGCATCGTCGCGTCCCAACTGAAGAGCCCGGGCGAATTGCTCCTCCGCGTCTGACGGCTTGTTTTGCTCCAAAAGCGCGAGGCCGAAGTTGAAGCGGTATTCGGCGTTGGCTGGATCCAGATGCACGGCTTCGGCAAAGTGCGGCAGGGCTTCGGCAATGAGCGGCTGCGCCTGACCGTTCCTGCCCGCCTGGACCAGGGCAAGCGCCAGATTGAAACGCGCCATCACATAGTCAGGCTGCAGCCGGAGAGCCTTGGAGAATTGTTCGATTGCCTCGTCGTACCTGGCCAGGTTCAGGAAGACGGTTCCGAGGTTGAAATAGGCTCTGGGATTGTCCGGATCGGCCCGAATCGCCTCGACGAAATGGCGTCCTGCATCGGCCCAGCGGCCTTGTTTCACCAACACAACACCCATGTTGTCGTGCGCCATGCCATATTGGGGGCTGTCCTGGAGGGCGAGGGCAAGGTGGCGCGCCGCTTCGTCCAACCGACCGCGGGTCAACAAGGCGGTGCCCAGATTGAATTGCCCGGCTGGATAATGCGGTTCCAGCCTCACCGATTCGAAATAGGAATCCAAAGCTTCCTCGCTCCGGCCCTGGTCTTCCAATGCTTTGCCGAGGAAGTTTTGGGCGACGGCGTTGTCCGGGGACAACCGGACAGCCCGTTGGAAAAGACTGACTCCATCCCGCCAGAACTGCAATTGAAACGCAGTGACAGCCAGGCATCCGGCCAATACCATCGCTCCGGCAGCGGCGAGCACGGGCCGCTTGAGCTTCCAGGCGCCTGCGAAATCGTCCAGTCCCCAGACCAGGAGGATGAAGAGTCCGATGCCGGGAAGGTACATGTATCGATCGGCCATGGATTGCGGTCCCACCTGCACGAGACCAATCGTGGGAACGAGTGTTCCAAGAAACCAAAACCAGCCGACCGGCAGGTAAGGATGCCGCTTCGCCAGGAAGAGGAACATGCCGCTCAGGGCTGTCAGCGCGAATGCCAGGAGGATGGTTTCAGCCACCGGCCAGGGTGCATGCGGGTAAGGGTAGGTTGGGGACAGATTCGCCGGCCACACTGTTTTGGAAAGATAGCCGCCGTATGCGAGAATCGCGTTGGCGATCCGCCAACGGAACCCGAGGTTCTGAAGTGATTGCACGGCCCCGCCGGCTTTCTGGGCCGAATACGTCACGATGCTCGCGGCCAGCGACAGCGCGAAGAAAGGAACCTTCTCGCGCACCCACCCGGCCACGGACCCGGCGCGCTGCAGCGGCCAGAAATCCATCAGGAGAAGAACAAAGGGCAGCGTCACCAGCATCGGTTTGCACATCAGGCCGAGCGCGAACAGCAGCCAGGCAAGCCCGTAACGAGCGCGGCCAGGCCGCCTCACGTAATGCGAGTACGCCAGCAGGGCGAGCATCCAGAAAAACGCGCTCAGCACATCCTTGCGCTCGGACGCCCAGGCGACGGATTCCACGTGCAACGGATGCGACGCGAACAAGGCCGCCACGAAGGCGCTGCGCCACAAGGCTCCCGTTGTTTGTTTCAACAACACGAACAGCAGCAATGTGTTGGCAACATGGAAAAGCAGGCTCACCAGGTGGTGACCGGCGGGATTGAGGCCGAACAGGCTGCAGTCCACCATGTGCGATATCCAGGTCAGCGGATGCCAGTTGCTGGCGTAATCCGTGCTGAATGCCCAGGCCATTCCGGTCCAGGTCAACCCTTGCGTGACATGGTAGTTCTCGACGATATACTGTTGATCATCCAGGTTGATGAAGTCGTGGCGGGTGGCCGGCCAATAACAGACCAGCGTCACGAGCGCGAGCGCGAGGCAGATTCCGGTGAACTGTTTCACGCCGGGTTCAGGGTCAGTGTGGCGAAAGGGTGCCGGCCCGGGGCAGTCGTTGTTTGATTTCATCGATCTGCTTTTGAAGCTGCGAAGGAGTGGGCGAAACCTTCTTGGCCATTTCGAAATACTCCACCGCGCGATCCAGATTTCCTTCCTGCTCTTCCAGGTGAGCGAGGTGGACTGTGATCTGATCCAACGAGAGATTGTCGGGCATGCCCTTCCCCGACTCCTGCTTCTGCCATAATCTCAAGGCGGCCAGCCAGACGTTCCGGGCGCGGCCCGCATCATGGCGGTTGTCGTAATAAAGACTTCCCAGTTCGAACAGAAGTTCGTAGCTGTCCGGGTTTGCGCGCAGGCCTTCGCGCAGAAACTGTTCGGCTTCATCAACCTCCCCCAGATGCTTGCGCATCCAGTAGGAGGCGACGGTGTAGGCCTCCACACGGTGCGGATCCAGCTCCGCCGAAATGCGGAGCCAGGGCAGGATCTCGCGGATATTCCCGCCTTGCAGATGCGTGTGCAGGGTAGGGCGAAAGTGCCGGCCGAAGCGATCGATCCAATCGGTTGGCGGCCCAAGAAAACCGCCTTCCGATTTGGGTTCCTCTTTCTCGTCGGGATGGGAGACATCGTTGTCGTTCTCCTCCGCCTGCCGGGCCTCATCGAAAATGGACGGGTAATAGCCGCTGTGGAAGGAGATGTCGGCTTTCACGAAAAAGTGATTCGCGAACAACTGGCGGCTTTCACCGAACGCGAGTGCCAGCACGCTTTCCGACGGTGAGCGATGGGTCCAACGCGGTGCATGAAGCTGGAGGACTGTCCCGAGTGAAAACGCAACAGCCAGCAGCAACAGCAAAATCAAGATGGCCCGGGACGCCTTCACGTGGTGAGCACTTTGCGCCGGAAAACAAGCCAGGCGGCGAACAGGAACAGCGCCACGTAAACCGCCGCGTACAACGTGGCCAGGAGACAATCGAGCCATGGGATCCGAGGCCAGTCATAAATGATGATGTCGCGCACGTCGAACCATTCCAGGTGCGGAATCAAAAAATAAAGCGTGTAAAGCATCGTCCGCGCCGGCTCTTTTAGCCCAAGCGCGACCGTATTCAAATGGCCGCCGAGCAGAAGAATTCCGAGCACGGCGAAAAAACAGATGGTGACGTTTTCCGCCGGCGACGTGAAAATGACCGAACCGAACAGCACCAAGGCAATCACGACCGCCAACATCGTCCATTGCAACCAGAGCGCCTGAAAATACTTCAAGACCGGCCACGCGTGCTCGCGCGAACCGCTGATGACACCAAAGAACAGGTAAAAAACCGCCAGAGCCACAGCGACGGCCAGCCAGCAGCCGAGAAACTTTCCGGTGATGACCTGGGCGCGCGTGACCGGTTTCGCCAGGAGCGGGAAGATAGTACGGTTTTCGCGCTCGGCGGGGATCTGGCGCGCCGTGGTGGTGATGGCGATGACGAGCGCCGAAATCCAGATGAGCAGCAAACAGATTTCCTTGAGGTAACGCGCAATCCGGTCGTCGTGGAAAAAGTTGACGCTCCCGAGCAGCAACGTGATGAGCGCCGTGAGCACAAACAGAACGTAAAAGTCCTTGCGCCGATACAACTCTTTGATCACGACTCCAGAGATCGCAAACACCTTGTTCATATCAGGGTTGAGGCTGGTAATCGACGACTTTCAGGAACACCTGCTCCAGGTTGCATTGGTACCGGGCCATGAGATCGTCCACGCGCCCCTCCACCCTCAGTTCGCCCTGGTGCAGAATGGCGACGCGGTCGCAGATGGTTTCTACTTCACCCAGTTCGTGCGAAGAGAAGAAGACGGTTTTGCCCTCCTCCTTCAGACGCCGGATGATTTCGCGCACCTTCATCCGCCCCAGCGGATCGAGACCGCTGGTGGGTTCGTCCAGAAGCAGCAGATCGGGATTATTGATGAGCGCCTGGGCCAGGCCGGCGCGCTGCTGCATGCCCTTGGAGTACGTGCGGATGGGCTGGCGGCGCGCGTGTTCGAGTTCAACCAGTTTCAACAAGCGATCAATTCTGGATTCGGCCTCGAGCTTGGGAATTTCAAACAGGCCCGCGTAAAAACGCAGCAGCTCCTCGACCGTGAGGAATTTGTAGTAATAGGTCAGTTCAGGCAGATAGCCGATCCGCTGCCGCGCAATCGGTTCCCGCACGTCAACGTCGAACAGGTGCGCCGTCCCTTCGGTGGGCTTCACATAGCCGAGCAGGACGTTCATGGTCGTCGTCTTGCCCGCGCCATTGGGGCCGAGGAATCCGAACACCTCGCCTGCGGAAACATTCAGATTCAGACCCTTCAACGCCACTTTGACGGTTTGCTTCAACTCGCGGCTGCGGTACTCAACGCGCAGGTCTTCTGTCCTGAGGATCGAGTTCATCGTTCTTTAAAGAACATACGGGAAAGGTTGAAGAGATCGAGAGAAAATGTGGCTGACGCCATCCATGAACAAAAAAGCCCGGAGCACGAATGCTCCAGGCTCTGAAATGCTTGGGTTGAATTAATTACGGCAGGTTGTGACCAGTGGTTCCACCCGAAAGAGAACAAACCGGGGAAGCAACGACGGTGGCCCCTGCCCCTGGACTGTAGGTACCGCCGCCCGGACACGCGGGCAGTTGGCCAAGCGAATTCGTTTTCACGTAAGGAATGAGGTTGGCCAAGGCGTATGTGGCTGTCGACGCAAGACTGTTTTCCAGCGCATACTCCTGCAATGCGGCATCATACTGCCGGAGGTTGTTGATGCAGGCGTTCTTTTGCGATGTCGTACGGGCTCTCACGAAGTTCGGAATCGCGATTGCCGCCAACAGGCCGATGATCGCCACGACGATCATGATTTCAACGAGTGTAAATCCCGTCATGCGAGAAGTCTTATTGTTCATACTACTTTATTACCTTTCTGTTCTAATCTGCGGCGTGAACGCGGCAACAGGCGGGTTTTCAATGAGTGCTGTTTTCGTTCACGTATTGCCTGTTGCCACCGCGGGATTGAAGTCAGCAGACGCAGTGCCAACTTCAACCCTGCATTTCCTGGATAAACACCTTACGGGGAATCTGGTTTCGATGAAAGAGAAACCGCGCTCCACGACTCCTGAATGGGGTTTGTTTGCCCGATCCTGGCGTCCACAGCCGGACTCTTGCCTCATTCTTGGGTATTGTGCCTGAAATCAGGACACCCCGGGATTCCGCCGAAATGGACAGCGGTTTCAGTGAGCGCCCTGGTATGTTTTTGTCGCTTCTGCCACCCACTCCGATTATCTTGCAATCACCAAAACCGAACCGAATGAGAAGCACCCATTCTCTGGCTGACCCTGTTGCCAAGCACAGGAGGAACCGCGTCCAAAGATGGGTTTGTGTTGCGGCCTTCGCGCTGGCGCTGCTCGCGGTCGCGTGCCTCCGCACGCGTGCGAACGATTTGCTCTCCTGGAATACAAACCGGGCCCGGGTCACCGCCGACATCCAGTCGCTGAACGTTGAGCGCCTTCTCGGGCGTGTGGCCGCGGCAACGGGCTGGCAGGTGTATCTTGAACCCGGAACAACCCGTGATGTCTCCGCGAAATTCAAAGACCTTCCTCCCGGCGATGCGCTGCACCTGCTGCTGGGCGATCTGAATTTCGCCCTTGTTCCCCGGACCAACGCCAGTCCCCGGCTCTACGTGTTTCGCACGACGCTGGGCAAGGCCACGCGGCTCATCCGTCCCGCGGACGCGAAAGGCGGGACCCGGAATGCCAGGGCGATCCCGAACGAACTTGTCGTCCGGCTCAAGCCCGGGGCAAAAATCGAGGACATCGCCCGCTTGCTTGGCGCGAAGGTGATCGGCCGCATCGACGGACTCAACGCGTACCGGCTGCAATTCCAGGATGAAGCCGCGGCGGATGCTGCGCGCGTGCAATTGGCCGGAAACTCCGATGTCACCGGCATCGAGTCCAATTACATCGTCGATGCCCCTCCTTCCGCTGTCCAGGTCGATCCGACCGGCGTCCCACCGGTGCAGTTGAAGCTGGATCCGCCCGGGAGTTCGGGCCGGGTGGTTGTCGGACTGGTTGACACCGCCGTGCAATCACTGGGCAACAACCTCGATTCGTTCCTGCTCAAGTCGATTTCCGTCGCCGGCGACGCGAATCCCGATCCCAATTCTCCGACTCATGGCACGTCGATGTTTGAAAACATGCTGCGTTCCATCGCAGCGGCGACCGGCGGCAATTCATCGGTGCAGGTTCTGAGCGTGGACGTTTACGGACCGAATCCGACGACAAGCACATTTGATGTGGCAGCCGGGATTGTCCAGGCCGTGAACAACGGGGCGAATCCGATCAACCTCAGTCTGGGCAGCACGGCCGACAGCCAGATTCTGCACGATACCATCGATCAGGCCACTCAAGCGGGCATTGTCGTGGTTGCGGCGGCGGGAAACAACGCTTCCGCGGCGCCATTCTACCCGGCGGCCTACCAGCCTGAAGTTCTATCGGTCACTGCGAGCGCCGGGAGCCAACTGGCGCCCTATGCCGACTACGGCTCCTATGTGGACTCGATAGCGCCTGGGACGGCTCTGGTCGTTTTTGGGAATTCCGCCTATTTGGTCAGCGGCACGTCGTCGTCCGCCTCGTTTGTTTCAGGCCTGACAGCCGCCATTGCCAACTCACAACACATGAGTGTGAGCGCTGCCTCCACGACGGTGTTGAACACCCCCGGTTTGCAATTCAAAGCCCCGAAGTAGCGCTTCCACTTGTGGCTTGCACGCGCCGGGCATCCGGCTAACCTGCCAGCGTGTGGTTTACTGACCAGGACCAACATCTTGACCGCCACTGTTTCCTGCTGGCTGTAGCCATTTATGGCGTTAGTTTGTTTTACTCGGTGTTCCTGTGGCGCAAGGGGTTCCGCCAGGATAACCTGGTGAATTATCTTTTGCTGCTCCTGGCTTGCGCCCTCCATACCGCCGCGATGATCCTTCGCGGTTTCCGTCTCGACCAATGTCCGGTCAACAATCTTTATGAAGCCACCATTTTTGTCACCTGGACGATCGTGGTCGTCTATCTCGTCCTGGGCCTCTGGCCGCGACTGCGGTTCCTGGGCGCGTTTGCATCACCCGTGTTGTTTGCCATCGGTGTGTTTGCCTTGATGCCAGCCCTGGATCCGCCGCACGGGCCGAAGCCGGAATTCTCCGGCGCCGGAACCAGCCTGCATGCAACGCTGATTCTGCTGGCTTACGGCGCCTTCGGACTGGCGGCTGTGTCCGGGGTGATGTTTCTGACCCAGGAGCACGACCTGAAATTCCACAAGCTGCGAGCGGTGTTGTCGCTGTTTCCACCCATCCAGCGATTGGAAATGATCACGAGTCGGCTCGTGCTCGCGGGGTTCGTTTTGTTGACAATCGGACTGGCTATCGGCGGACACTTGCCGCGTCCTCCGGGTGTGCATTTTTATGAAGATCCGAAGGTCCTTTGGTCGGCATTTCTCTGGGTGCTTTATCTGGGCTTGCTCGTGTCCCGCTGGCGGTTTGCACAATCCGGACGGCGCTTTGCCGTGGGTGTCATAGGCGCATTTGCCTTTCTCGTTCTAACCTTCTGGGGAACCACCCTGCTTTCACCCCTTCACAACCCATGAACCCGTTTCGTCCGAAATTGGGCATCAGGGACGATGAGCCCTCTCGCGCAAAGGCTCTCCCCGGAGGACCGCTCACAATCGAGCGTGTTCAACCCGCCGTCGCAGGCCGCCTTGGGCTTTGGACTTTGGACTTTGGACACCACTGATCATGCCCATTGTCGTCATCGGCTTGAGCCATCATTCGTCTCCCGTCGCCGTGCGCGAACGGTTTGCTTTTGAGGAGGCGCAGATTCCGGCCGCCATCCGATCGCTGCGGGAGCAAGGCATTGCCGACGAAGCCGTCATTCTTTCCACCTGCAACCGGGTGGAAATCTACGCCGCCACCTCGCTTGAGCCTGCGGCCGCTTTTGCCGAGTTGAAGGGGTTTCTGGCGACCCGCCACGATTGCCGCGATTCGCTCACCGATGAACTGTACACGTTGGGTGAACCGCAAAGCGTGGCGCATTTGTTCCGTGTCGCGTGCGGGCTGGATTCGATGGTGTTGGGGGAAACGGAAATCCTCGGCCAGCTCAAGAAGGCGTACGAGCTGGCGCTCCAGCACGGGCACACCGGCAGACGGTTGAACAAGACGTTTCAGCGCGCATTCAACGTGGCCAAACACATCCGCACGGAAACAAGCATCCAGCGCGGCAGCATCTCCGTCGCGTCGGTGGCCGTCGAACTGGCGGAAAAAATCTTCACCGCGCTGAAGGAACGCCGCGTGATGGTCATCGGCGCGGGCGAGACCGGAGAAAAAACCGCGCGAGCCCTGGTGTCCCGCGGCGCCGGCAGCATTGTTGTGGTGAACCGGTCGCACGACCGCGCCGTGGCGCTGGCCGGCGAACTCGGCGGGCGCGCGGCTCCATTTGAAGACTGGTTGAAGGAGTTCGAACAAATTGACATCGCCATCACCAGCACCTCGGCGACCCAGCCTGTTCTCGACCGCGCCAAACTCGAACCGCTCATGAAGCTGCGGAAGAACCGCCCGCTGCTGCTGATCGACATCGCCGTTCCGCGCGACATCGACCCGGAAGTCAACCTCATGCCCAATATTTATCTCTTTAACATCGATGACCTCCAGGCTGTCGCGGATAACCATCTCCAGCAGCGGAAAGAGGAGGTCGCCCGCTGTGAAGCGATCCTCCAGGAAAAGGTCAGGGGTTTGCTCGTGGCTTCCGGCGGACGGGATCCAGGCGCGGGCGTGCGGCCGGCATTTGGGGCGTAGATGAACATTTTCGTGGCCCGGCGGGGCATTCCCTTTTAACCTCCTCCACGGTTTGAAAGCCCACGACACCATTTTCATCGCGACGCGCGGCAGCGCCCTCGCTCTGGCGCAGGCCAACATGGTCCTGGCCCAGTGCCGCACCGCGTTCCCCAAACTCACGTTCGATCTCAAGATCATCAAGACCACCGGCGACAAGCTGCAGACCGCGTCATCGGCGCCGCAGACCGAAAGCCTTCCCAAAGGGCTCTTCACCAAGGAGCTCGAGGTCGCCCTGCTCAAACACCGCGCAGACCTGGCGGTGCACAGTCTCAAGGATCTGCCGACGGCATTGCCCGCCGGTCTCAAACTCGGCGCGGTCGGGAAGCGCGCCGACGCGCGCGATGTGTTGATTTATCGCGACGCCGATTTCCTGGAAGACTGGAAGCTCAGAGCTCGAAACGCGGAACTCACCGAGTGGTCGCCCGGACAGTCCAAACGCCGGGGTTTCAAGCCGAAGCTGGGTTTGAAAAGTCTGTCGGCGGGGTCGATCATCGCCACCAGCAGTCCACGGCGCAAGGCGCAATTGCTCGCTCACAACCCCGGGCTCCGGGTTGTGGACATTCGCGGAAACGTGGTGACGCGCATCCAAAACCTCATGGCCAGGTCGGACTTCGACGCGATCGTGCTCGCCCTGGCGGGCCTGACGCGCCTGAACTTCCGCGTCACACCGGCCGGCAGCCTGGAAGGCGATGCCGTCCCGGAAGGTCTCCTGGCCACGATCCTCGAGACGGATGAAATGCTGCCGTGCGTCGGGCAGGGCGCGATCGGCATCGAGGTGCGCGAGAACGACGAGCGCATCGCCGCGATCTGCGAGCGGCTCAATCATCACAACACACTCCAGAGCGTGACAGCCGAGCGGGCGTTCCTCGAAGCGATGGGCGGCGGCTGCCAGAGTCCGGTCGGAGCGCATGCCGAAGTGGTGGGCGAACAGGTGCGGATGCGCGCGATTTCGTTCGTGGGAACCACCGTTCGCCGGGCCGAAGGAAGGCGGCCCATCAAGGAAGCGGCTGAACTCGGGCGGCAACTGGCGGGGGAACTGAACTGACGATGACCCGCATGGGCACAGTTTATCTCGTCGGCGCAGGACCGGGCGACCCGGGACTGCTCACACTGCGCGGCGAGGAATTGCTTCGGCGCGCCGATGTTGTGATCCACGACGTGCTCGTCAACCCGGGACTGCTTCGCCTGGCTGCCCCGGCCGCGGAATTGATCTCGCGCGGCAGCCGCGGCACCGCCGCGGCACTCTCGCAGGAAGAATTGAACGCCCTGATGATTTCCAGGGCGCGCGCGGGTAAATGCGTCGTGCGCCTGAAGGGAGGCGATCCCTATGTTTTCGGCCGCGGCGGGGAGGAGGCTGAGGAACTCGCGGCGGCGAAGATTCCTTTCGAGGTTGTGCCCGGCGTTTCGTCCGTCGTGGCCGCGCCCAATTACGCCGGCATCCCGCTCACGCACCGGGGGCATTGTTCGACGTTCACCGTCCTGACCGGGCATGAAGATCCGACCAAGGACGATACCGATCTGGATTTCGCGCAAATTGCGCGCATCCCGGGAACGAAGGTCATTCTGATGGGGCTGAAGCGCCTGGCCGAACTCGCGGAAACCCTCATTGCGGGCGGCATGCCTCCGGAAACGCCCGTCGCCATCGTCCAGTCCGGCACCACGGGACAGCAGCAATCCGTCGAAGGCACTCTGGCAACCATCGCCGGCATCGCGCACGCGAAAAAAATCTCGGCGCCCGCCATCACCATCATTGGCACCGTTGTCAAACTGCGGCCAAAGCTGAACTGGTTTGAGACGCGGCCCCTGTTCGGCCGGCGCATCGTCGTCACGCGGGCGCGCGAGCAGGCCGGGCCGCTTGCCAGACTGCTCGGCGACCTCGGCGCAGACGTCCTTGAAATTCCGACGATCAAGATCGCACCATCGGACCGCAAGCAGGACATCGTGGACACGTTGCTGGAGCTCAATGCATACGACTGGCTGGTCTTCACCAGCCCGAACGGCGTCACCGCGTTTTTCGATTTGTTTTTCAAGCGATTTCAGGATTTGCGCGACCTGGGTGGCGCCCGGCTTGCGGCCATCGGCCCGGCCACGGCGGCGAAATTGAAGGAGTTGCACCTGCAGGTGGATCTGATGCCCGACGAAGCCCTGGCTTCGAAAATTGCGCGGGCCTTCCAAAAATTCGAGAGCATTGAGAATCTCAAAATCTGCCTTCTGCGCGCGGCAGTGGCCAACGTTGAATTGCCCAGGGCGCTGGAAGAATTCGGCGCGATTGTGGACGATATCGCCGTTTACAAAACCGTCGCCGAGACGGAAGATCCGGCGGGAGCGGCTTTGACGCTACTGGAAACCGGGGCGGATTGGATCACGTTCACCAGCGCTTCGACGGTGGAACATTTCCACGCGCGATTTGATCTTCCCGGCCTGCTCTCGAAATTTCCATCGACAAAAACGGTTTCCATCGGGCCGGAAACCAGCGAGGCCCTTCGCGCGCTGGGCATCCAACCCACCCTCGAAGCCCGGAAGCACACGGTTGAGGGATTGGTCGAGGCCTTGCTGAGCGCGCGAGTCGGCGTGGGGACGGCTCGTCCCCATTGAGGTTGCAGAAACTCAAATGGATCCTGGGGACGAGCCGTCCCCACGCCGTCATGAGTTGTCCCTGCCGACACCGAGCTCCACTTTCGCACTTGGCTTGAATCATCCTATTATCTATTGTCGCGCCCATGCGACCGCTCCGGGTGCTGGCCCTTTACATCGCGGTGGTGTTCATCGGTGGCGCGTTGCTTGCGCCCTGGCTCTATTGGCTGGCGCAGACGTTCGCACACACCTTTCCCAGGATCGCCAACAGCCCGTTTCATCGTTTCGTCAACCGTTCGCTTTTGGGTCTCGCATTGATCGGGATCTGGCCTTTGCTGAAAAGTCTGGGAGTCGATTGCCCGCGCGGGGCGGGCCTCGTGGGACCCGTCGGAAATTGGAAAAGGCTCGCCGGTGGCTTTCTCTTCGGGTTTGTCTCGCTCGCAATCGTCGCCGGGTTTGCGCTTGCCGCGGGCACGCGGCGGGTCAACCCGATGATATCGCCGGCCGTTCTGGGTGAAAAGGTCGCGGGGATTGCGCTGACGGCCGGGGGGGTGGCGGTGCTGGAGGAGATTCTCTTCCGAGGCGCGGTGTTCGGCGCACTGCGGAAGGTGTTCCACTGGGCTTTCGCGCTCGTTTTGAGCAGCATGATCTACGCGATCGTTCATTTCATGGAGCCGGCGAAGCTGATCGGGACTGTAACGTGGCTTTCGGGCCTGGAACTGCTGCCGCGGATGCTGGGCGGGTTCACCAACCTTCACACCATTTTCCCCGGCTTTTTGAATCTCACTTTCGCAGGCATCCTGCTCGGCTGGGCGTATCAACGCACCGGCGACCTGTACTTTTCGATCGGGCTCCACGCCGGTTGGATTTTCTGGCTCAAGTCGTATGGCACGCTGACCGCGGAGGTGCCCGGCGCGATGACGTGGTGGTGGGGAACCTCCAAGCTGATCGATGGCTGGTTCGCGCTGCCCGTGCTGGCGGTGACGCTGCGGCTCTTCCTTCTGATGCCGATCGGCCCGAGGAAGGGGCGCCCGGCATGAATGGCTGCGCCGCGTTTGCCAGCGGGCTGAACGTCGCGCTCGGTCTGGTCTATCCAGAAGCGTGCCAGGTCTGTGGCGAGGAGAGGGCGACACCCGCCGCTGGATTTGTCGGCCCGCGTTGCCGGAGCCAGGTGAAGTTTATCCAGCCGCCGTTCTGCACGCTGTGCGGACTCCCGTTCGAAGGCGAGATGACCACGGCATTCGAATGCGCCAACTGCCGCGGGGAGGACCTGCACTTCTGTTCGGCGCGTTCCGCCGCGGCGGCGCGAGGCCCGGTTTTGGAAGCCATTCACCGTTACAAGTATCAACGGGCGCTCTGGTTCGAACCGTTTCTGGCCGGCCTCCTGATCCGGCGGGCCGAACCGGAGCTGCGTCGGGAGCAATGGGATTGGATTGTGCCCGTCCCGCTGCATCCGGTGAAGCTGCGCGAGCGCGAGTTCAATCAAGCCGAACGGCTGGCACTCCGGCTCGGAGAGGCCGCCGGGATTCCCGTCCATGCGCACCTGTTGAAACGGAGCCTGCCGACGCGGACGCAAACCCTTCTGAGCCGGGCGGAACGCACGGCCAACGTCCGCAATGCGTTTGAATTGCGCACCGCCCGGCGGCTCCGCGGCCGGCGGATCGTGCTGCTGGACGATGTCTTCACCACCGGCGCGACCACCAACGCTTGCGCGAAAGTGTTGCGAAAGGCGGGTGCGGGTGAAGTTTGTGTCTGGACAGTCGCCCGCGGACTCTGAATATTATGCGCAATACGTTTGAAATGAAGAACACCGTGAATGCACCGGCCTCCCTGGTTGCGGGGCTGCTTCGACCCGTCGCCGCAAACCGCCGACACTCTTAGATGGCCACGACTTCATTTACGAAAAAATCGCTTGGCCTGGAGGCGAACGAGCCCGCGGTCACGCCGCCGCCGCCGCCGACGGCGACCACCACGTTCGTCAAAAAGCCCAAACTGGCCTCCCAATCGAAGAAGCGCGAGATTCCCGAGGGGTTGTGGACCAAGTGCCCGAAGTGCAGCACGATGGTATTCGACAAGGAGCTGGACGAAAACCTGAAGGTTTGCACCCGCTGTCAGTATCATTTTCCCATTGGCGCGCGCGAACGCATCCATTCCCTGGTTGAAACGTGCACGTTCGAGGAGTTGGACGCCCAGATGACCAGCGTGGACATCCTCAAGTTTACCGGCGCCGCCTCGTACACTTCCAAACTCGAGAAACACGCGAAATCCACGGGGTTGAAGGACGCGATCATCACCGGGATCTGCAAGATCGGCCCGCATCGTGCCGCGCTTGGCGTGATGGACTTCAAGTTTCTAGGCGGCTCGATGGGCTCGGTCGTTGGGGAGAAGCTGACGCGGTTGATCGAGCGTGCGACGGAAAAGGAGCTGCCTCTCATCATCATCTCCACCAGCGGGGGCGCGCGGATGTATGAAGGCATGTTCAGCCTGATGCAAATGGCGAAAACCTGTGGAGCGCTGGCCTACCACGCCGTGGCAAAGCTGCCCTACATCAGCGTGCTCACGGACCCGACGATGGCCGGGGTCATGGCGAGCTACGCCAGCGTGGGCGATCTGATCGTCGCGGAGCCGGGGGCCATGATCGGTTTTGCCGGGCCGCGCGTGATCAAGGACACGGCCCAGGCGGAGTTGCCGCCCGGATTCCAGACGGCGGAATTTCTGTTGGACCACGGACTGATCGACGCGATCGTGTCGCGCAAGGAAATGAAGGAGAGCCTGGCCGAGTATCTCGATTATATGATGGCCGGCCGCAAATCGGCCGCCAACGGCGGTTGACCTGTTCCTGTCAATCCCTCGGTTTGAAGCGGGATTCGCGTGCCAGTTGCTCCCACAGTTTGCGTTCCGCTTCCGTGACCTGGCTTGGAACTTCGACGCGGGTCACCACGATTAAATCACCGGGCTCACCGCCGCGCAGCGGCAGACCGCGGCCACGCAGTCGGAACTTCTGACCGTTCTGCGTGCCCGGGGGGATTTTGATATTCACCCGGCCGTCAAGCGTCGGCACGGAAAGGTTGATGCCCAGGACGGCCTCCCAGGGAGCCAGTTCCGCTTCGTGGATCAGGTGATGGTCTTCGACCCCGAAATCCGGATGCCTGGCCAGGCGCACGCGCAAATAGAGATCACCGGATCCGGCGCCGCCGCTGCCGGCTTCGCCGCGCCCGGCCACGCGCAATCGCTTCCCTTCCGTGACTCCGGCGGGGATCTTGACCTGATAGGTCTCCGCGCGGGAATTGTGGCGGATGGTGACGGACCGGACCGATCCGTGCATGGCCTCTTCGAGCGTGACCATGATGTCGCCCTCGATGTCGCGTCCGCGTTCGGCCGCATCTTCCTCGTCAAAGCCGGCGTGCCGGCCGAAACCCGGTCCGCCGCCCATGCCTCCGCCGGCCCTCGACCCGAACACTTGTTCGAAGAAGTCGCTGAACCCGGTGCCGCCAAAATGGAACTCGAACTCCCGCGCGCCGGGGCCGGTGCTCCGAAAGCCGCGCGCGCCCGAAGACGATGCCCATCCCGGCGGTGGACGGAAGTCCGCGCCCGATTTCCAGTTTGCGCCCAACTCGTCGTATTTCTTGCGCTTGGCCGGGTCGCTCAGGACTTCGTAGGCCTCGTTGATTTCCTTGAACCTTTCCTCGGCTTTCTTTTTGTCTTTGGCGACGTCGGGATGAAATTCGCGGGCGAGTTTGCGGAAGGCTTTCTTGAGCTCCGCGTCGCTCGCGCTTCGCGTCACGCCCAGGATTTCATAATAATCTTTATATTGAACGGCCATAGGATGCCGGCGCACGCCGGGTTCATCCAACGGGCGCCCGCCGGAGATGATGCCTGTTGCGGCGGATTTGTCAAAAGCCCGTGCGGCCTTGGGTGGACGGGGGTGCGCAGGTTGAGGGCGTGTTGGGCGGGCAAACTTGGCGGGGAAGGAACTCTCCGGTTGCCCTTATCCCCGCACGAAAGCAAAGCGCCGCCGCACCCAGCTTTATCGGAACGATCTCCGGCTGCTTTAGCCCTTTGTAAGAGAAATTCAGGCGATCGGTCTTAGTAAACCTTCCTCAGATTTGAAGGCAGGATATTGAGTTCCGTGCGGTATTTCGCAACGGTGCGGCGGGCGATGACGATGCCCTTTTCTTTGAGCATCTTGACGACTTCCTGGTCGGACAACGGCTTGGTGGGGTCTTCCTTTTTGAAAATCTCGGCGATCATTTCCTTGACGCTGGTATTGGACATCCCATTCCCGCTGGCGGTCTGGATGCCGGCGGTGAAGAAATACTTCATCTCGAAAATACCCTGTGGGGTATCCATGTACTTGCCGGACACCGCGCGGCTGACGGTTGTCTCGTGGACGCCGACCACCTCGGCCACCTGGACCATGGTGAGCGGTTTCAGGAGCGACACGCCTTTTTCCATGAAGTCATGCTGGCGTTTGACGATTTCCGTGGCGATGTTCAGGATCGTCTGCTGGCGCTGGTGCAGGCTTTTGATGAGGAATTTTCCAGCCCGTATTTTCTCGCGAATATAGTTCCGGACTTCGGCCGAGTTGCCGCCCTGCGACATCAGATCCTTGTAGGTATTGCTGATGCGCAAGTGCGGGATATGCTCGTTGTTGGTCGTGACGGTGAACTCATTCCCCATTTTCTGAACAAAAACTTCGGGCAACACATACTGGTCGTTGTCCGGGAGAAAAGCACGGCCCGGCCGCGGTTCCAATCGGGCGATGCGCTGCAGTGCCTCCTGGACCTGATCGACTTCGCAAGCCGTGCCGCGGGCGATTTCCGGGATGCGCCGTTTGCCCAGCGCCTCCATGAAATCCTTGACGATGCGGTATTCGAGCGTCTCCTGCTGGCCGGTGCGTTCCAGTTGCAGGAGCAGGCATTCCTGCAGGTTGCGCGCACCGACTCCCGCGGGATCGAAGGTCTGGATGGTTTTCAGCACCTCGATAATCTGCTCCGGAGGCAGACCGGTGCTGGATGAAAGCTCTTCGGCGGTGGCCTTCAGATAGCCGTAATCATCGATGTTGCCGATGATCATTTCGGCGATCGACCATTGCTCCTCCGGAAGGTGGGACTCGCGGACCTGTTCCAGCAGGGTTTCCTGCAGCGAAATCGCCGCCACGAGTGAATCGAACATGAACTGCCGCTTTTCCTCATCCTCGGCTGAGCGGCGGACTGGAGGGTTCGTTTGGGCAAAATGATCGCGCCATTCCTGATCGAGCTGGGCCAGGCGCTCGAATTCGGCTTGAAAATCATCCGCAGGCGCGTCCGCTTGCTTCTCGGTGGCTGGATCAAACGCCAGATCGGCCGGCGGCTCGGCGGGATCGACGGCATCGCCGGAGGGCGTCTCGTCGTCACGGCTTTCAGCGTCCTGCAGTTCGGGTTCGGCTGCCGGGGCTTCCTCCAGAACTGGATTCTGCTGTAATTCCTGCTCCACCAGGGCCTTGAGTTCCAGGGTGGGCGCCTGGAGCAAAGCCAGTGACTGCTGGAGCTGAGGAGCCAGAACCAGCGATTGCGTCAACCGCTGCGACAATTGTAAACCCTGTGCCATGACTGCGGAATATCATAGACGAGGTTTGACAAACCACAAGTTATTCTTGGCACGACTTACGCTTGCCAATTCTTAGAGGTTTGACCCGCAGGAGCTTTTTCCCATACTCGTCCCATGGCAAACACCTTTGGGCATCTGTTCCGCGCGACCACCTGGGGCGAATCCCACGGCGGCGGCGTGGGCGTGGTCGTGGATGGCTGTCCGCCACGGCTGAAACTGACCGAATCGGACATCCAGCCGGACCTGGACCGGCGCCGGCCCGGCCAATCCAGGATCGTCTCGCCACGCAAGGAGGCGGACTGTGTGCAGATCCTTTCGGGGACGTTTGGTGGAAAGACCCTCGGAACACCCATCAGCCTGTGGGTCAAGAATGAAGATGCCCGGCCCGATGCCTACTCCGAAATGGCCACGAAGTTCCGTCCTTCGCACGCCGATTACACTTACCTGGCGAAATTCGGCATCCGCAACTGGCAGGGCGGCGGGCGCAGCAGCGCCCGGGAAACCATCGGCCGCGTCGCCGCCGGCGCCATCGCCAAGAAGCTTCTGCGCGAACGTTACGGCGTCGAAATCCTGGCCTACGTCAAACAAGTCCAGAGAATCAGCGCCGCGATCGATCCCGGGAAGGTGCGGTTTGCCGACATCGAATCGAACATCGTCCGATGCCCGGACCGGGTCGCGGCCGGCAGAATGATCCGGCTCATTGAGAAAATGCGGGGCGCCGGCGACACCGTCGGCGGCATCATCGAGGGGGTGGCTCGCGGAGTTCCGGCGGGCTGGGGCGAGCCGGTGTTCGACCGGCTGGAAGCGGACCTGGCCAAGGCGATGTTGAGTTTGCCGGCGTCCAAGGGATTTGACATTGGATCCGGTTTTGCCGGAATCCTGCTGACCGGCAGGGAGCATAACGACCCGTTCCGAGCCCGGGCCGGGAAAGTGTTCACCACGACGAATCGTTCGGGCGGAATTCAAGGCGGCATCTCCAACGGCCAGACGATTTACTTTCGCGTGGCGTTCAAGCCTGTTGCCACGGTGATGCACGAACAGAACACCGTTGACGTGACCCTGAAGAATACGACTCTGAAGGGGCGGGGCCGCCACGATCCGTGCGTTCTGCCGCGGGCGGTGCCGATGGTGGAGGCAATGACGGCGCTTGTCCTGGTGGATCACGCCCTGCGGCACAAGGCCCAGTGCGAATGATGTTTTTGCGGTGGGCCGCGGAATCCGCCACGGAAATGATATGCTGACACCAAACCTGCACGGGGTTCCTCAGAAACGACGCAAAACCGCGCGGCGAATCGCAATTCTTCTGCTGGTTTACACGGTCGTCGGCTTTTTCATCCTCCCGCCGATTCTCCGCGCGGTGGCTGTGAAGCAGCTTTCGAAGCAACTGGACCGCGAGGTCTCGATCGGGAAGGTGAAACTCAATCCGTTTGTGCTCTCCGCCACCATTCGGAACCTGCTGATCAAGGACAAGGACGGCCAGCCGTTTGTTTCGTGGGACGAGGTTTACGTCAACTTCCAGCTCGCCTCCTTCCTCGGGCATCCCTGGGTGTTCAAAGAGGTCAGCTCGACGCGTCCGTTCGTGCGGGTGCAGATGAACAAGGATTCCACGCTGAATTTTTCCGACCTGATCACGAAGTTTTCCATCCAAGCTCCGCCGAAAAAACCGTCCAAACCGCTTGCGCTGCGCATCGACCGCCTGCGCATCGCGGGCGCGACCGCGTCGCTCACCGATCTGACGCCGCGGACGCCCTTCAAGCGGGTGTTGGGTCCCCTGGATGTGACGCTCGATCATTTCCGGACCGATCCCGACAACAGGAACCCGTATTCGTTTTCCGGCACGACCGACGCGGGCGAGAAGTTCGCGTGGAGCGGCTATTTCTACCTCAATCCGCTTCGATCGGAAGGCGAGCTCTCGCTCACGGACTTGTCGTTGAACAAGTACGCGGCGCTTTACCAGGATCTCGTCCGGTTTGAGATCAGGGATGGGCAGGTGGATCTGCGCTCCAGCTACAAATTCGAGTGGAGTCAGTCCAATCGGGTTCTGGCCGTCACCAACGCCTCGTATTCGCTCCGCTCTTTCAGACTGGCCGAGCCGGGGGGCAGCACGGACATCGTCGAGTTGCCCGAATTCTCGGTCACGGGAGCGAGCCTGGACGTGACCGCGCGCCGCGCCGAGATCGGTTTGGTTTCCCTCGCCGGTGCGAAACTGGTTCTCCGACGTGACAAGAGCGAGGCGATCAACATCGTGGAACTTTCCAAGCCAACGGCCGACACAACGGCTTCCGGCGGCATTCTGCTGCTGCTGCGTTCCGTCACCAATGCCGTCGCCGTGCTGCTCAACAGCACCAACGCCTGGACCGCGACAGTGCATGACGTGAACGTGCGGGATTGCGCTGTGAACCTGTCCGATGACGCCAACACGCGGCCTGTCAGGCTCAATCTCGACAACATCACGATGACGGCAAAGAACATTTCCAACGTCCCGGGCGCCAATCTGACCGCGTCGCTTTCCCTGCGTTGGAACACCAACGGCTCGGTCAAAGCCGATGTTTCAGCCTCGTTCCTGCCGCCGACCGCGGACGTCCACCTGGCACTGGATGGTCTCGAACTGCGTCCGCTGGATCCCTACCTGGAATCCAGGCTCAACGTGTTCATTCTGGGGAGCAAGTTCGGGATGGACGGAGACATTCGCGTGCGAACCACCCCCGCGGAACTGCCCACGGTCACCTTCCATGGCGACGTGCGCCTCGATGATTTCTCTACCGTGGACGGCGTCCTGGGCGAGGACCTGTTGAAGTGGGGATCCGTCCGGGTGTCGGGCATTGATGCCAATCTGAATCCGCCGGCGGTTGCGATACGGCAAGTGTCCGTGGACGACGCCTACGCGCGTCTCCTGATCGAGACCAACCACACGATCAATCTGCTCGCGGCGATGTCGCAGACCGGCGACACCAACACACCTCCCCGCGAGGCGCGCGGTGGCGGCACTCCGCCGCCGGCGACCGGAGCCGCCGCCGCCCCATTGCCGAACATTTCCATCGCGACCATCGTCGTCTCCAACGCGGAGGTGCGGTTCACCGACCGATCGGTGACGCCCAACGTAAACCTGGCGATCCAACAGGCCGGCGGCGTCATCGCCGGACTTTCATCCGAGGAACTTCGCCATGCGGACGTGAATCTTCATGCGAAAGTGGACAACGTCGGCCCGGTCGAAATCACCGGCACCATCAATCCGTTCAGCGAGCGCATGACGAACGAATTGAGAATTGCGGTCAATGACGTTGACCTGACTCCGACCAGTCCGTATTCGGGAGAATTCGCCGGATACCGCATTGCCAAGGGAAAGCTCGATTTGACGCTCGCGTATCATCTGTGCGGGCGCAATCTAAAATCCGAAAACCTGATCACGCTCGACCAATTCACGTTTGGCGACAAGGTGGACAGCCCGGACGCCACGAAACTTCCCGTGCGTTTGGCCGTGGCCATTCTGAAGGATCGAAGCGGCAAAATCGAACTCGACGTGCCGATCGAGGGCAGTCTGGACGACCCGCAGTTCAGGCTGCACAAAGTGGTTGTTCGCGCCGTAGTCAATCTGCTCACCAAGGTTGCGACGTCTCCGTTCTCCCTGCTCGGCTCGGCGTTCGGCGGCAAGGGCGAGGAGATCAGATACCAGGATTTCGGGCCCGGCAGCTCCGAGCTGGAGGCGGCCGGCAAGGAAAAACTCGATGCGCTGGTCAAAGGGCTCTACGCGCGGCCTGGATTGCAACTGGAAATCGAAGGCAGTGTCGATCCGGAAGCAGATCGTGACGGCCTGCGCCGGGCGGTGCTGGAAAAACGGCTCCGCACCGCGAAATGGCTGTCCCTGCGCAAGTCGGCGCGCGAAGCTACCACGCCGGATCAGGTCACACTGGAACCGGAGGAGCGGGTGGCGTGGATCAAGACGTTTTACCACGAAGCCCTGTCGAAAGGCCAAATCGTTCCAGCCGGGGCCAATGCCACAACCCCGGTCCGGCCGTCCACTGCGGCGGACAAAACACCGGGCGCGGCGGAGGCGAAGCCGGGCGAAGCCGAAAGAGGCGCCACGATGCTCATGGATAATACGGTGGCATCCAGCCCCGCAGCCGCCGCGGTCAATTCCCCGGGAACTGGAGGCGCGGAGGATATCGAGTTGGCCGTGCGGAAGAGCATCCCGATCACGGACAGCGAATTTGAGGCATTGGCATCCGACCGGGCCAAAGCGGTCCGAGCGTACATTTTGAGGACCGGCAACGTTGAACCCGAGCGGTTGTTCCTCACCGAAAGCCAGCCAGGCGGGATGAAAACCCAGGGCGCGAGGACCTATTTGCAACTCAGATAACCCGCGCGTTACCGGGGAAAAAACAGCGCCATCAGCCATGGACCCCAGAAGATCCAGAGGGTCGCGGCCAGTGCAATGTAAGGGCCGTAAGGCAATCGCGAAGACCATTCACGTCGATGCAGGCAAATGAGCGTGATGCCGACGATCGACCCGATAATGGAGCTGACGGTGAGTGAAAACAACACGGCCTGCCAGCCGAGGAATGCGCCAATGGCCGCCATGAATTTGACATCACCCAGGCCCATGGCTTCCCGGGGCAGAACAATTTCCGTGCTGACCACTTCCATGTGGGGAATGCTCTCGGGGTTGAATTCCTCGTCGCCGATCCGCAGCCGTTCGGGCGCAAGGCAGATGAGCACGTCCCGGTAACATCGGTCCGCCAGCTCGACCCTCTCGGCGTGGAGCGCGATGACATCCGATCGTCGATAGAACAATTCTTCATAGGGGATTTCGCGGTCCGGCAGGCACAAGTCGGTTTCGGTGAAAATGATCTTGCTGTTCGCCGTCAGAGGAATCCGCTGGCGGCCGAAGAGGAACTTGCCGGCGCGGAGGATGGCATACACGAGGCCCGAGCCGGCGGCGAGGCCCAGCAGGCTTTGCGCGGCACCGGCGATCCGGGTTTCCTGTCCCTGCAGACCCGGCAGGGCCAGGGAACAGAGAAAGCCGCCAACCATCCCGCCGATCGTGATTTCGTCGGGAATGATGAAATGCTCGAAATCGATGAAACTCGCGGCCGTGAGCCCCGACAAAAGCAGGCAATACACGAGCGTCAATGCCACGGATTGGCGGCCGAACGCGAGCCAGCAGGCCAGGAACATCAGACCGGTCAACAGCTCCACGAGAAAATAACGGACGGCGATCGGCGCGCCGCAGTTCCGGCATCGGCCCCGCAGCGACAACCAGGTCACCAGCGGAATATTGAGATACCACGGGATCGAGTATTTGCAGTGCGGACAATGGGAGGGCGGCGAGATGATGCTCTGTCCCAGAGGCAGGCGATGGATGCAGACATTGAGGAGACTGCCCACGATGCAGCCGAGAACGAAAAAGACCGACGACCAGAAATGGTGGGGCACGGCAAGCCAGTTGTGAGGATCGAAAATGGAGTTAACCATGGGCGGCGGGGGCCGAGGTTCGAAGGCGCAGGAGCCGGCCGCACGCCGACTTTGGACAGGGGGCTTGGGGTTTTGGACACGTTTCAACCATAGACATTCTTTTCCAAAGCCTGGCGCATGAGTTCGACGGGGGCGGGTTTGCCGCTCCATATTTCCAGGGCTTTGGCGCCCTGGTACAGCAACATGCCGATGCCATTGGCGGTGTGGCAGCCGGCGGCTTTTGCCGCCGTCAGCAGCGGCGTCTCCGCCGGGCGATAGATCATGTCGTACACCGAGCGGGCCTGGCGCAGGGAAAACCGCTTTCCGTCCACCGGCAACGTGTCGTTTACGGCCAGGCCGAGCGACGTCGCATTGATCGCCAGGTCAACCTCGCCACGGGGATAGTCCAGTTGTATTTTGACGTTGGGATGACGCCGCCTGATTTCGGCGGCGAGAGACCCCGCTCTGGCCGGCGTGCGATTGACGAGGAACAATTCGGCGACATTTTCGGACGCCAGCTTCAGTGCGGCGACGCGCCCGGCCCCTCCGGCCCCCAGCAGCAGCACCCGGGCGCCGCGCAACTCCAGCTCCAAATCTTCGCGCACCGACCGCAGGATGGCATCCGCGTCCGTGTTGAAACCCTGCAGGCGGATTTTTTCGGGGGAGCCCGTTTCGAACTGATGCAGAGGTTTCCACCCGCCGGCGGCGTCGCGTCCCTCGAAACGGATGGTATTCACGGCACCCCAGGTTTTGGCGGATTCATCGAGCACATCCACCATGTCGATGGCGAGCAGCTTGTGCGGCACGGTCAGGTTCAGGCCGATGCACTGCATGGCCTTGGCGCCGGCCAGGGCGGCGCGCAAATCCTCGGGTCGCACTTCAAAGGCGAGGTAACGCCAGTTCAGGCCGAGAGCCGCCATGCCGGCGTTTTGCATGGCGGGCGAAGCTGAGTGTTTGATGGGGCAACCAAACACTGCGCAATAGCGCGTGGCGGCATTGATTGGGTGTGCAAACGGCCCGGACACGCGCTGGTTATAGTCAGCCGCCGATCAACTTCAAAGCCGAAAGTCGCAAATCCCGAACGTGGCGACGGCTCGTCGCCACCCCGATACCGCCAAAAGCTACCTGGCCGCGTCGCGGTTCCGGGCGACTCCCGCCCAATCCACCACGTTCCAGATCGCCTTGAGATACTCGGCGCGGCGGTTCTGGTATTTCAGATAATAGGCATGTTCCCAGACGTCCACGCCGAGAATCGGGGTCCCTTCCGCGCCGGAGACGGCCTTGCCCATCAGGGGACTGTCCTGGTTTGCGGTCGAGACGATTTCCAGTTTCCCATGATTCACGACCAGCCACGCCCAGCCGCTGCCAAAACGGCTGACGGCAGCCGCTTCAAATTTTTCCTTGAAGGCGTCGAATCCGCCGAACGCGGCCTTGATGTCGTCCGCGAGCTTGCCCGAGGGCGCGCCGCCGGCTTTTGGCCCGAGCAGTTTCCAGAAAAAGGAATGGTTCGCGTGACCGCCGCCGTTGTTCCGGACCGCGCCGCGGATGTCCGCGGGGACCGCATCGAGGTTGCCGATCAATTGCTCGACCGATTTTGATTCGAGGTCGGCCTTGCCGGCGATGGCTTTGTTCACGTTCGTCACATAGGCGGCGTGATGTTTGTCATGGTGTATTTCCATTGTTTGCGCGTCGATGTGCGGCTCGAGAGCGTTTTTCGGATAAGGAAGCGGAGGAAGTTCGTATGCCATAGTTTTTCTCAGTTGAATGTTGATTCCCGAATAAACGAATGCCCTGTGCATGTTCCGGGAACGACACCACTGTAGTTTAGGTGGCGGTTTCGCACAAGAGTCAAGTTCGCGAACCCAGAGCGCGCCGAGGCCAAATCATGAAGGCGTGGGGACGGCTCGTCCCCATTGAGATCGCGAAACTCGAGAAATCCTGGGGACGCACTGTCCCCACCCCGAAATCACCCTCTTGATGAATGGACTCCGGGGTGCGGGATTAGGTGTGAGGATCCGGAGCGGACTCTTCTTCGCTCGCCGCTTCCTCCTGCTGCTCGCTGATGACGGGAGCGATGGCCTGGAGTTTGTCCCCTTCGGCGAGGTCAATCAATTTCACGCCCTGGGTGTTGCGCCCGGCTTCGCGGATGTCCCTCACGAACGTGCGCACCATCTGACCGCCGGTGGTGATGAGCATGATTTCATCGGAATCCCGAACCGTCAGCGCTCCCACCACTCCGCCCGTCTTTTCGTTGGTTTTCATGGTGATGATGCCCTTGCCGCCGCGGGACTGACGGCGGTATTCGCCAAAGTCAGTCCGTTTCCCAATCCCATTGTCGCCCGCAACCAGCAGGGTGCAGTCCGGAATGACAATGGCGGCGGCCACGACCGAATCTGTCTGTTCCAGATTGATCCCGCGCACGCCCGCCGCCGATCGACCCATGGAGCGGACGTCGGACTCGTTGAAGCGAATGCTCATGCCGTCTTTGGTGATCAGCACGACGCCGTCGCCAGCATCCTTGACCTCCTCGTTTTCAACCACGCTGCCGCGGGTGAGTTTGACGTCGATGAGCGTGTCTCCCGGCTCGATGGAGATGGCGATGATGCCGCCTTTGCGGACATTGGCGAACTCGTCCAACGACGTTTTCTTGACCGTGCCCAGTTGCGTGGCGAAGAAGAGTTCGCCGGGCTGCCGCCAGGTGGTGTCTTCCTTGTTCGGCCCCGTTTTGGAAAGGATGCGGATGAGTGCGGCGATCTTTTCACCCGTTTTCAACTCGAGCAGGTTGGCGATGCTGCGTCCCTTGGCCGCGCGGCCCATATCCGGGATCTCATGGACGCGCTCGACGTAAACGCGGCCCGTGTTGGTGAAGAACATCAGGTAGTCGTGGGTGCTGGCCGTGAACAGGTGCTCGATGAAATCCTGATCCTCCTCGGTCGCGCCTTCGCGCGTGGCCATGCCGATGACGCCTTTGCCGCCGCGGCGCTGGGCGCGGTACGAACTGACGTTCGTGCGTTTGAGCAGCCCGTTGTGCGTGAGGGTGATGATGACCCCTTCGTTGGCGATCAGGTCTTCAATGGCGATTTCACCCTCGTCCGGCATGAGTTCGGTCAGGCGCGGCGTGGCGTACTTTTCCTTGATGGCCTTCAGCTCGCTTTTGATGATGCTCAATACACGCTCCTCCTTGGCGAGGATGTCCATCAGGTCCGTGATTTTCGACATCAACTCGGCGTACTCGCCTCGGACCTTGTCGATTTCCAATCCCGTCAACTGGTAGAGGCGCAGTTCCAGGATCGCGTTGGCCTGGGCTTCGCTGAATGAATACCGGCCGTTGACCAGCCGCGCTTCACCGCGAATCAGGATTCCCATCTTCTCGACCTGCGCCCGGGCGAATTCGAACGCCAGCAACTTGATTCGGGCCTCCTCGCGATTGGCGGAATGGCGGATGATGCGGATGAACTCGTCGAGGTTGGAAAGCGCGATCAGATAGCCTTCGAGGAGCTCGGCCCGCTCCTCGGCCTTGCGCAATTCGAACTTGGTCCGGCGAATGATCACTTCGCGCCGGTGTTCGATGTAGCAACTGATGAGATCCTTCAGGCCGAGCGTCTTGGGCCGGCCGTGATCGATGGCCAGGGCGTTGACGGCGAAGCTGGATTCCAGGGCCGTGTGCTGGTAGAGATTGTTGATGACCACCTTCGCGATCGCATCGCGCTTCAATTCGATCACCACCCGCGTGTTTTCGTCCGACTCGTCGCGGATCGCCGTGATGTCGCCGATGATCTTTTCGTTGACGAGCTCGGCGATGCGCTCGACGAGCAGGGCGCGGTTGACGTTGTAGGGAATTTCCGTGACGACGATCTGCTGTTTGCCGCCTTTCAGCTCCTCGACGCCGACCCGGCCCCGGATTTTAAGGCCGCCCTTGCCCGTCTTGAAATAATCCTGGATGCCCCCCAGGCCGCACAGCATGCAACCCGTCGGGAAATCGGGCCCTTTGACGTGTTTCATCAACCCGGCGAGCGGGATGCCCGGGTCATCAATCTGCGCGCAAATGCCGTCGATGATTTCGCCAAGGTTGTGCGGCGGCATGTTGGTGGCCATGCCGACGGCGATGCCGGTGCCGCCGTTGACGAGGAGGTTTGGAAACGCGGCCGGAAAAACGGTTGGTTCGGTGAGGCGCTCGTCGTAATTCGGAACGAAGTCCACGGTATCCTTGTCCATGTCCTCCATGAGGACGCCCCCCAGGTGCGTCATGCGCGCCTCGGTATAACGCATCGCCGCCGGCGGGTCGCCCTCGACCGAGCCGAAGTTCCCCTGCCCGTCCACGAGCCGTTCGCGCATGGCCCACGGCTGCGCCATGTGGACCAGCGTCGGGTAAATCACCGCTTCGCCGTGCGGGTGGAAATCACCGCTGGTATCGCCGCAGATTTTCGCGCACTTGTAGTGTTTGCGTCCCGGATACAGGTTCAGCCGGTGCATCGCATAGAGGATGCGGCGCTGCGAGGGTTTCAGGCCGTCCCGCACGTCCGGCAGCGCGCGGGAAATGATGACCGACATCGAGTAATCCAGGAACGAATTCTTGATTTCCTCGGCGACGTTGATCTTGGCGATCTTTTCGTGCGCGGCGAACAACGGTGTGTTGCTCACCGGCAAGTCGCTTCCACTATTGTCTTCAGGCATAATAAAAGGCTCTTGCAGCCGCAACCTCGAGGCCGCGGAGACGCGCAGGCGGAAGCCCGCGGTTGTCAGACATCCAGATTCCGCACGTTCAGCGCGTTGTCCTCGATAAACTGGCGGCGCGGCTCGACTTCCTCACCCATCAGTTTGGTGAACATCTGTTCGGCTTCGACCGCGTCGGTCAGGTCGATGCGCAGCAGTTTCCGCCGCGCGGGATCCATCGTGGTCTCGAACAGTTCCTTCGGGTTCATTTCGCCGAGGCCCTTGAACCGTTTGATCTGCAGGCCGCGGCGGCCGACCTCTTTCACGCTGGAAAGAATCTCCGGAATCGAGAAGAGCGGCTTCACGGTTTCCCGGTCGCCTTCCCCTTCGAGCAGCTCGAACAGCGGTTTGTCCTGCGCGGCATAATGGCCCACGCTGAACCCCTTCCGCGCCAGCCTGTCCAGCACTTCGGAAATCGCCTTGCTCTCGTGGAGTTCCACGTGCCGCCCGCGGCGCGTATGGCCGTTCTTTGACTTCTCCAGCATGCTGGTATCCGATTCCTCCTCGCCAAACAAACGCAAATCCTGGTTCTTCGAACCGAACTCCGCCAGGCTGTCTTCATCCATGAAATAATGGACGGTTTCCTCGTTTCCGTCGCGGACCTTCACCAGGTGCCGGGGCAGCTCCAGAGTCTTCGAATCGCGGTGTTCCACGTAGGCGGCGAAATCGCCGCCATGACGCCGGAGGCCGTTGGCGTATTTGTCGAGCGATTCGAGCAATTCCAGGATTTCCGCCAATTGCTTCTCGGAAAGTTCCTTTCCGCCGGAAAGATTGCGCACACGAACCTCTTCCGTGCCAAGTTCAATCAGGATTTTGTTCAGCCGCGCATCGTCATCCACATACTCGACCCGTTTCTTGCGCGCGATCTGGTACAAGGGCGGTTGGGCGATATAGACAAAGCCGTTCTTCACCAGCGCAGGCATTTGCCGGTAAAAAAACGTCAGCAACAGCGTGCGGATGTGCGATCCATCCACGTCGGCGTCGGTCATGATGATGATCTTGTGGTAGCGGAGCTTCTCGATGCTGAACGCGCCCTCGCCCTCGCCATCGCCGATCCCGGTGCCGACGGCGGTGATCATGGTCCGGATTTCGTTGTTCTGAAGGACCTTGTCGAGGCGCGCCTTTTCAACGTTAATCAGCTTCCCGCGAATGGGCAGGATGGCCTGGAACTTCCGGTCGCGCCCTTGTTTCGCCGAGCCGCCTGCGGAATCGCCCTCCACAATGAACAATTCCGTGTTCGCCGGATCGCGGTCGGAACAATCGGCCAGCTTGCCGGGCAGGCCGCCGCCCGTGAGCGCGCCTTTGCGCACCGTTTCCCGGGCCTTGCGCGCCGCCTCGCGCGCCCGCGCGGCGAGCAGGCCTTTGTCGATCACCTTTTTCGCGACGGACGGATTGGCGTCGAAATGGGTCATCAAACCGTCGTAAATGACCGAGGCGACGATGCCGTCGATCTCCGTGTTGACGAGCTTCACCTTCGTCTGCGACTCGAAACGCGGGTTGGGCAGTTTGACGCTCAATACGCAGACCAGGCCTTCCCGGACGTCATCCCCGGAAATCGCCGGGTCTTTTTCCTTCAGCAAATTGTTTTGCTTCGCATACTGGTTGATGGCGCGGGTCAGGGCGGAACGGAAACCGGTCAGGTGCGTGCCGCCATCCGTGTTCGCGATGGAATTGGCGAAGCAAAGGATCTGGTCGTTGTAGCTGTCGGTGTATTGCATCACGCAATCCACGAACACTTCGTCCTTTTGCCGGTTGATGATGATCGGCTTGGGATGGAGCACCTGCTTGTTGCGGCCCAGTTGCCGGACGAATTGCTCGATGCCGTCCGGGTAAAAGAACACCTCCTTCTTCTCGTCGCGCTCGTCCTTCAAGGTAATCTCCACGCCGGGATTCAGGAACGCCAGCTCGCGCAGGCGATTGGCCAGGACATCGAACTTGAATTCGGTGGTGATCGTGAAAATGGTCGGATCCGGTTTGAACGTGATGAGCGTGCCCGTGTGTTTGGACTGGCCGATCACGCCGAGCTTCTTGGTCGTCACCCCGCGCGCAAATTCCATCGAATACACTTTTCCGTCGCGCGAAACCTCGACCTTGAACCAGTCGGAGAGGGCGTTCACGCACTTGGCGCCGACGCCGTGCAAACCGCCGGAATACTTGTAAGCGCCCTGGCCGAATTTGCCACCGGCGTGCAGGTTCGTCAGCACCAGCTCGACCGCCGGGATCTTCCACTTGGGATGCATGTCCACCGGGATGCCCCGCCCGTTGTCGCGAATCGACACCGAACCATCCATGTGAACCGCGACCTCGATCTTGTCGCAATATCCCGCAAGATGTTCGTCGATGGAATTGTCGAGCACTTCGAAGACGCAATGGTGCAGTCCGCGTTCGTCCGGGTCCCCGATATACATCCCCGGGCGCTTGCGGACAGCCTCCAGACCTTCGAGCTTGTCGATCTTCGACGCATCGTATTTCTCCGGCGCGTCGGTGCCGGTTTTCAGCTTGTGTTCGGCATCTAAAATATCTTTTTCAGGCATAAAACTGTGGCAACTGGAGCCGCATAACGAACCCCTGACGATACCCAAAAATTCTAGGAAAAACAGCCTCCGAACACAACCCTTTGTTGCAGGAATTTTTGTCCGAAACACACCATTAGTTGTGGGGAAATAATCAAACCAGCCAAACCTGTTGTGTTTCGCCGAAACCCTCCCCTGCACGGTTCCGCATCCTCTGTTGCCCCTGGCTGAACGGCAAAATCGTGGGTCTCAAAATCATGGGTTGCCGGCACATTGGGGTCCGCATAGGATTCGCCGGGTCGAGGCCGGTTGTGAAAGGATATGAGCCATCGCGTTCTTCATGTATTTCAATGCGGCACGGTGTTCGGCTGCGAATGCACAGGGCTGATTCATGAAGGTGGCGACATCGGGGCGGGGACGGCCTCGTCCCCGGTTCTCTGGAGTTTCAGCAATCTAACTGGGGACGAGGCCGTCCCCACCCCTTCATGAATTGGCCCTGGCGAACGCGGATCAACAGCGACGCTTGAATCCCCGAGCCTGGAATGTTACATTATGAGCGATGAAACTGCGATTGGACCTGCTGGAGCACCTGACCGAAGAGGACATCCTCGAGGAAGTCCTGGCGAACAATCACCGCTACAAACCCGAGCCGCTTTTATCAAAAACTGGGGTTGGGAGTCTGTCGTCGGCTACAACCGAGGAGCGTGCGCAAGAGGAGGTGCGCAGCACGGCTTTAATCGAGAGACTCAAGAAGCGTGCCGCCGCGAGTGGGAAGAAAAACGACAACAAATCGTCTCCCTCGCCGAAACCATAGAGTTCCTGCGGCAGTGCCATCGCCGCGCCCCGTTTCTTTTCTTCAACGGCAACACCTTCGCCGACATCGCCCGCCAGATAGTTGCCGCCCTTTTCGCTGACTTGTCCACGGGACGCCGCCGCGAAGTCGTGTCCGCCGTCGCCCATTACATCGCCGGCGTGCTGCCGTGGGACGCAATGGTCGAAATGGTCGAATCGCTGTCCGAAACCGCCGAGTGGAAGCCCGGCGACCGGGTGAAAACCCTGCGCGGTTCATTGCATGGCGTCATAGTCCGCATCCTGAAAGACGGGCGCGTGGTCTGGAAGCCCGACGGCACGGAGAGCGAGCTGACCGCGCTGCCCGAAAGTCTTTGCACCGAAACCAAGCCTAAGTTTGAGCCATGAGCTTTTTCGTGTTCAACACCAGTTCTTCAATACTTGTTTCCGACTGAGTGATGGCTATCGCTGGAAAGAAAAGAATCCGAAGCCGCCGGGGCGCTCCTTGGACGCCGGCCGAACTGAAGCGGCTCGGCAAAACACCCGACTCCGTCCTGGCCCGGCGCTATCGCCGCACCATCAAGGAAGTGGTCGCCATGCGGGAACACCGGCGCGTCGGCCTGGTGACGGCTCCCCGGAGGTGGACGATGCGGGAAATCCTGCTCCTGGGACGTTTCAGCGATCGTGAAGTATCCAGGCGCCTGCGACGCGGCTGTGCAGCGGTCCGGTATCAGCGGATTCAACTCCGGATCGCACCCTGGCGCGCCTGGAAAGGGAGAAAATGGACGCACGCGCAACAATCGTTGCTCGGCACTCAACCTGACGAACAACTCGCCCTTCGTTTCAATCGAACCGTCGTGGCCGTCAGTCTCCGTCGCTGTCAGCTTAAAATCCCGAAGCCTGACCCGATATTTCCACCTTGGAAGCCGCAGGATGAAGCATTGCTGGGCGTTTACCCAGACCGTGAGGTCGCACAGCGCTTGGGGCGTGACATTCTGAACGTCGCCTGGCGCCGAAGGCAACTGGGCATCGCCTGTCACTATGACCACCTGCCGTGGATCGATGAACAATTGGCGATGCTCGGAGTGAAGACGGACGATGAGATTTCACGGCTCACCGGACATCCGCTAAAATCTGTTCGTATGAAGCGCTGGCAAATAGGCTTGCCGAAGCCCGATCAAGTCATGAATTACTGGGGTCCGGACGAAGACAAATTGCTTGGCACACTGCCGGACGCTGAGGTCGCTCGACGAATCGGCCGCGACATCGTGGCCGTCCGCAAACGGCGAGCTCGCCTGGGAATCCCCAATCCCTTCCCGCAGCACCGCGTTTGGACCGCAGATGAAATTGCCCTGCTCGGAACCCTGCCCGACAAAGATCTCGCCAAACGGCTCGGGCGACAGCACTACGAAGTGACCCGGAAACGGAATGTGCTGAGAATCCCCTGCTGGCGCCCGGACCGATAGATGTCCACAGCCTCTCAATCGGCTGGCAAAACAAAGCCGGCGAGGATTGCCCTCGCCGGCTTTGTTTAAGAAACGCTTTTGAACAGGTGCATCCGCTTGGCGGATAGGGTGATCGCTGCTGTTGATTCTCTCTGCGAGTATCCCCTGGCGTGACTTCCCGGCTCACGACCAAAGCGTGAACCGGGGCGCCCAATGGTGAGGACAATTAATGCATTGTCCCGGCCACGAAAATGCGCTATGCCTCCAGTGTTCAGAAAGGAAATCTATGAATCGCACCACTTGGTCGCGCCGTATTCCTGTCCGCCTTCGGTCTGACTCTGACAACGGCGATTCCGCCATCGCCCCTGATTGATGGCCATCATTCTTCGCCAATTCTCGGAACCCGCTGAAGCGAGCACCAACAACCCCGAACAACCATGAATCGAATCTATCAAGGCCGGGTCTCGAATGTTCAGACTTTGAAACCTGGAACGAATGGCAAATCGCCCGGGGATTGGGAAGATTTGAAGGACTGGCCATCCGCCCTCTGGCAACATCATGAACTTATTCAGGATGCGGTGAACTGACGACAAATCAAATCTATGCCAAGCGAACTTTACCGAACTTACGAAGTCCTCATTGAGGAAACCGTCCATCCGACGCATCCGAAACGAGGGAAAACTAACAAAACCGATGGCTACAGGGCCGACGTGCATCATGCGCTTGTCACCACCAACGAACTGTTCCAAGACGCGGTGTGTTACTACACAATCATGCTGGCTGGTCTGGCGGGCGATGCAAAGGACAGGAAAGACCGTTCGCTTAATCCCCTGTGGAAAGAATTCACGCAGGGCAAATACAAAGAGCAAGCCGAGAAGGTACTGCGGCGCTTTGTGGAACGATACGCTTCTTGTACTGGTCTGACGAATCCTGAATCATTCTATGAGAAGTTTCTTTTCCAGAACGAATTCGCTAAATCAACGGCTGAGATCAACAAATCTCAAGTTGCCACTGACACTTATCGCGTCATAGAGCAGCAAGCGGTCAAAACCGATGACGAGGGAGAAATTGAGGAAAGTGAGGCACTAAACGAATTCGCCAGTGCTTGGGCTTCCATTCTTTGTGATCCCGAGAATGAAACAGAAGTTCCCGGCACTGGCATTCTCGATCAAATGCATCGAGACATATTGAGAGACTCTGCCAAGCTTGATGCGGCAATTGATAAAGCTCTCCGAGAAGCCAGCCAATGGTGCCGCGATTCTGCTGAAAAACGACATCAGGCAAAGCTGGCTGCAATGGGAAGAACAATGAGCGAAGCGATGACAAAAGCTAAGACCGAGCAAACACGTATTAAGAAACGGGATGAATGGCAGGCAAAGATTGAAAAAGAGCAAGCAGCGCGCACGGCCGCAAAAGAAGAGGATGAGAAAAATACCGAGAATGCGTTCAACACGTTACGTGATGTGCTTACGGATGGCCTCCGGTACGATGAGCAGAAGCACGGTCATACATCTGAATCACACGCGGCAATTGAGGCAACTCTGCAGGCGGTTGCACGTCACATTTCGACAGCAACATCAGGCATCAATCGGATACGGTATGGCAGCCGAGATAACTCGTTCGAAGGAGTTCTGCTTCGGTATTGGTGGATTCACAAGCATACCGCTCCGGGCGCTACGCTGACAGGGGAAGCTCTTGACGCCGCTAGGGCAGCCGTGAAAAAAGACTTGGATCTCTATATCACGGACATAGCTCAAAAGCCGAAGCAACCCCCCAAGCTAAATGGGCAACCGATAACCGATGCGCCATTTGCTGCCTCCCACAAGTGCGCTTTCCCACTTTTTTTGAAAGGCGTGGCTGGCATAGCACACAAAGACCGCTCTCCTTGGTGGGAATTCGACAAAGCAGCCTTTATGTATGCGACGGATGATGTCTTCAAATACAAGCGCCGCACTCAAGAACGACAGGACAGATTCAACAAGCTGAACTGTCTCGTTCAGATGGGAGAGAACCAGGATGGCATCCACGAACTCCAACCCGAAAACAGCCCGACAGGAAAGAAACTGACGGTAAAGGGTATGAAGTCAGATCCAAGGCGCAACAAAATGATCGCCTTGCTCAAGGAATTGGCATCGGAAAAGGGATTGGAGGGCGAATACGGTCTTCGTCCCGGCACCGTTGGCGGGTGGGCTGATATCCGGGAAGCGTTGCTTGGTCTTGAAGCCAAGGCGAAAAAGCAAAACCGCAAATTGACGGAAGATGAATTGGTTGCGGCTGTGGACAAATGTCAGGAGGAGAATCGTCAGGGTTTTGGCAGCTTAGATTTCTTTCACGGGTTATGTGATCCAAATTATCACCTCATCTGGTCGAAAGCTGGACAGGAGACTGAGCAGGCAAAGGCCAATCAAATAGGTGACTTTGTGGCCTATTATGTTCGGTTTCTGGAATGGAAGGACGAGGTTGTCGGGCTTCAAGAATTGGATGGTGAACGAAAGGCAAAAAAAGACGACAAGGGCAAAGTCATTCTCCTACCAATCTCCTATACCTTTCCGGCATTGGAAAACCGACATGGCGAGATCAGCCAGCGGCATTTCAACTTTAAGGCGAATTTGAACGAGGAATTCACCTTCGAGAAGCTGTTCGCCAAGCAGGAGCGCGATGGCAGTAACACTTACAATCTTGTTGAATCGGAGGATTCACGCAAGGTCAAGCTCGCCGCTCGACGGTTGAAGCGCGATAAGATCATGACCGCAGGAGGCCAGAGCGTGAATGCCCTATGGTGCCCGCCACTTGTGTTTGGGTTGGAGCAGAAACCGGTGGCGGGGAAAAAGAAAAAGAAAGGCACGGATGGAAAACCGCTTAAAGTCAGCTTTAGCTTGGTTGTGGATATGGAACAACCGAAGCACGACTGGCGAACGGTGCATTTGAAGGTGCAGCTACCAGTTTCATCCACCGAACTTAACAACACCACGAGGAGCGAGAAGAAAGATTGGGGTGGGAGCTTTGAATGGAACAAGGACGGTATGGGAAGATTTTTCCGTTGGCCGATTGATCGCCTTAGCAAAGCACTGGCTACCGTTGCTGCATTGAAATCGCATCCAACATGGGAAAACCAGAAACAAACAATTGATGCTTTTTTGAGCAGGATTACCGGTCAAACAACGAATGTCCAAGGTAAGGCACTCGCCAAGGAAATCGAAGAATCGGCCAAGGAAGTGAAGGATGACCGAAGCAAACATATGGTGAAATCGGCGGTCAAGGCATTGAAGGGCTTGGGTGAAAGGGTCTGGTGCCAAGAGATAGAGAACAATCCGAACATCCTCTCCGTCGATCTCGGCAATCGCTTCTGTGCCGCCTTTGCCCGGCTGCGGGTGCATCGGGATGGAAATGCGGAGAAGAGAGATCGTGTGATTTCGCCAGACAATGAATGGAACACACCCATTTATGCCCGTGTAGTCGAGCGTGGCACCTTGCGCCTGCAAGGCGAAGATGCCTGGGTTTGGGATCACCAACACGATGGTAACGGCAAGTGTGCAAAAGATTGTGCTGGGGAGTATGTCTATGAAAAACGGAAGGAGGAATACGGTAACAACGGCAGAGGTCGATTTCCCAAGCCTGATGAGATTGCAAAGTTTAAAGCGCTGGCCGATGCGATTCTGTCCATTGACCGCACACACATCCGCGCTGTTGAGACGATGACTTTGCCGGAAATGGGGGATCATCTTGTGTGGAGGTTGCGGAGGCGGATCAGCCGCACTCGGAATTTATTCAAGATGCGCTGGTGGGTACATCCTGACTCGAAGAAGCGGAATCCGAATACGGGTCATTACGATCAAGACTTCGGTCCCAAGGAACGGGATGAACAAAAGGGCATGGTGCTGCAAATGCTGGCCCGCAGCTACACACGCCCGAAGCGTGAGGAAGACGAAAAGGAAGACGATGTGCATGAACGCCTGCGACTAAAACTAGCAACCGAGGCGGAATGGAAAGCCAAGTTTGCTGAAGTGGTTGTCGAAGCCGGGTCGGATGCTAAAAATAAATCGAAGTCGAAGAAAAAGAGCAAAGATGTAGTGCGCGATATTTGCCATAGTTGGATAATTCCGGAGGTTAAGTGGGTTGATTTCCGAACGCTGCTGGAGACGGAATTGGAAATGATGCTTAATCCGAAGAAGCTCAAATCTTTGATAAGCGGGTGGAGAGCATTTGCTGAATCTGGCGAAGGCAACGGTTGGCAGATGCTCCACTCATCGCTGGAATCAGGCAAGACGAGTGAGGGCGATTTTCCTCATCCTCTCTCGTCCACCAGCCTGCTGTTATGCGCCGCAATGGAGTGGTGTCTGCCTCTGCGAAAGCGCCACTGGCATTGGAAGGCGGATGCGAAGGAGCCGAAACTTTTCATGGGCAAACATGGCCCCAAGGATGAGGACTGCGAAGCCCCACAGCATATTCCACTCGTTCAAGGAATGCGCGGGCTTGCGCTGCGCCGGTTGGAACAGGTGTTGAATCTTCGGCAGGTCTGCCAGAGCTTTGCCAAGATCGAGCGGCGCTGGCTGCAAGAGGAGCACGGTGTGAATGATCTGGTCATCAAGCGCGGCGATGAATTGCACGATCCTTGCCGAGATTTGTTGAGAAAGAGCAATGACCTCCGTGATCAGCGTGTATTTCAGACGGCCCATTTGATTCTAACAGAGGCTCTAGGTCTTCAACTGAAGAATCCGGTCAAGGTGGAACGTGATGGCAAGACCAAGAAGGAACTCAAGAGCGAGATTGATTTGCATGGCGATTACGAGCGCAAACAAGTGAAAGGGGAGGATGTGCCGCGCTGTAGTGTCATCGTATTGGAAGACCTCAGCCGTTATCGCGCCAGCCAGGAACGCACGCGATCGGAAAACTCTCGACTGATGGAATGGGCGCATCGAAAAATCATTAACAAGCTGGCTGACATGGCGAAGCCCTTCGGCATTACCCTTATGCTGGTGGATCCGGCATGGTCATCACGATTCGATGCACGCACAGGCGTAGCGGGCATTCGAGTAAAGGAAGTCAAACGGGGCTTTGAGAATGAAGTGCCTTTTGCGGCATGGCGAAAAAGGGTCAAGGCGGATGGCAAGCCCGATGAACTCGCCACGCTGGTTGCGGATATAATGGAGCAGTTCAACAACATCTCCGAAGACAAGGACAAGGACAAAACAAGAACGCTTGTTCTGCCCATTGAGGGAGGAGAATTGTTTCTCCCGACAAAAGCCCCTGCTGATGGGAAGGACGGAATTATCAACGCAGACGAGAACGCTGCCGTGAATATCGGACTCCGGGCACTGGCTCATCCCGACCGGTTGGACATTTTTCCGCGATTCCGAACCGTGAAGAAAGCGGACGGAACCGTGAGAGTGCGAAACAAGCGCGGATACTTCGCCTCACTCCCAGACGATGATGCAGGACGTGAATTGCGAGTGGACTGGAGCAAAGAGCAAGCACTGAACGTGGTGGCGAATGAAAAGGAAAAAAGCAATGGAGATGACGCTGACGAAGTGACGGCTGAATCTTCAGAATATCCCGACTATTTTGCGGTGTTGCCCGATAAGACCGACTTTGGCGTTCAATGCGCCGACAACTGTTACCAGGGCAATGATGTTGTGCGACAGAAACTGGGTGGCTTTATTGCTTATGAACGACCTCTTTTTTTGAAAAGGGTACAGCAAATGTGTTTGCAGCGAATTAAGGACATTAACGCTGCGCGATGTGAAACTTGGCGGCTCAAGTGAGATTAAGCCATGAGCGACACCCCGGTTCAACCCCAAGGCGGACTGGAATCGCAACCGCCGTTGCCAGAGCGGCAGGTTCACAATTTCATCCATTGCACGCCGACAGCACGCCTACCGGAATGCGTCCACGCTCAAACCGCTTCCCTCGATTACGCTCTTCAATGTGCCTATGGGGATGGGTTTGCTGCCGTGCATGGCCAGAATCACCTGCCGGCCGTTGGCGTGGCGCCATTTCTGATGGCTGCCTTTCTGGCTGACCATGACAAATCCATGGCGGTGCAGAACCCGAACGACATCTTTGGCGCCGCAAACTGGGAATCGTTCGCTCACGCGAGCGCCACTTCGACAACCTTGGCCCCGGCGGGAAGCGGCTCCGGTGACGGCTCGAACCACAGTTCCAGGGCTTCCTTCGCATTGCGCACAGCTTCGTCCTCCGTGTCACCGGCGGAGGCGCAACCGGGCAGTTCCGGGAAAACAGCCGACCAGCGTTTGGTCTCTGGATCGTGTTCCACTACCAGCCGAAGCTTCATGGCAATGAGGGTAGCCCAGCGGCGCCCATCTCGCAAGGCTTCTCCTCACATTCCCCCTGTGATTGTCCGGCTGCTGGACAATGGCCGTGTGGTCTGGCGACCCGATGGAACTCAATCGGAATTGACGGCACTGCCGAAAAGCCTGGTGCAGGAGAAGAAAGGCAGCCCATGAGCGACGCCCCGGTTCAAACCCAAGGCGGACTTGAATTGCAGCCGCCGTTGCCGGTGCGCCGGCTGCACAACTTCATCTATTGCCCGCGGCTGTTTTATTTCCAGTGGGTTGAAAATATTTTTCAGGAAAACGCGGACACGGTCGCGGGTAGCCACGTTCATCGTAACGTGGACGCACCGTCCAAACTGGATGATCCCAAGGAACTGGGTCTGCCGGAAGGCGCAAAGCTTCGCAGTCTGCGCCTGGAAAGTGAATCACTCGGCCTCATCGGCGTGGTGGATATTGTCGAGGGCGGGCCGGATGGGGCGGAGATCATTGACTACAAGCGCGGCTCGGCCCGGCGCGATGCCGAGGGTGAGCGCGTGGCCAAAGAGCCGGACGCCATGCAGGTGGCCGCACACGCCCTGCTCTTGCGCGAGCATGGCATGAACGCGGTTCGTGGCGCGATTTATTACGCGGCGGACAAGCGGCGCGTGCCGGTGGATTTCAGCGAGGAACTGTTCGATAAGGTTCGCGAGGCGATTGGCGAAGCCCGTGCGGTGGCGGCCAGCGGTCATTGCCCGCCGCCACTCAAAAATGATGCGCGCTGTCTGTATTGCTCCGCGTATCCGATTTGTCTGCCGAACGAATCGCTCTGGTGGTCAAAACGGCGCAAAGCAACCGAAGCGGAAGGTCAGCTTCAATTTGGTTTCGCAGGTCAATCGCCAGACGCCGTTCGCGACCGGATTCTTGAGGCGTTGGATTTCGCCGCCGAATCCACGGACAAGGAACCCACGTTGCAACCGCCCCGGCCCGGCGGCGATGACGGCGAGGTGCTGGTTGTGCAGACGCCCGGCGCGCAAATCGGTCAGCGCGGCGATGAATTGATCATCAGCCTCAAGGGCGAGGATGCGCGCAAAATTCCCGGCCAGCAGGTGCGGGCGATTTATTGCTATGGCGCAATCCAGATGACAGCCCAGGCGGTTTCAACGTGCCTGGAG
>Ga0187860_1000422_pt1 | contig 41688 bp, 36 predicted proteins | sample June2016WEW_10_4_FD_132981 | JGI IMG/M metagenome (GOLD analysis project Ga0187860, IMG submission 132981) | Peatland microbial communities from SPRUCE experiment site at the Marcell Experimental Forest, Minnesota, USA - June2016WEW_10_40 | ecosystem: Environmental > Terrestrial > Soil >...
CAGCCAGCACGCCAAATGGCTGAAGGTATGCCTGGAACTGCCCTGGCGCCGGAAGATTTCGTCGCTGAACTATCTGCTCGCCTCCCACGTCTGGCAGCAGGATCACAACGGCTTCACGCACCAAGATCCCGGTTTCCTCGACCATGTCATCAACAAGAAGGCCGATATCGTGCGCGTTTACCTTCCGCCCGACGCCAACTGTCTGTTGTCTGTTTTCGATCACTGCCTGCGTAGCAGGAATTACGTCAACGTGGTGGTGGCGGGCAAGCACCCCCTCCCGCAATGGCTGACCATGGACGCCGCAGTCGTGCATTGCACGGAAGGAATTGGCATCTGGCAGTGGGCTAGCAACGACCAAGGCTCCGAGCCGGACGTGGTGATGGCATGTTGCGGCGACACGCCCACGCTGGAGATCTTGGCCGCCGTTTCCATCCTCCGCCAGCATCTGCCCGATCTGAAAATCCGGGTGATTAATGTCGTCGATCTGATGAAGTTGCAATCTGCGAGCGAGCACCCGCACGGACTAAGCGAAACGGATTACGATTCGCTCTTCACCAAAGATAAACACATCATCTTTGGCTTTCATGGATACCCATGGCTAATCCACCGGCTGACCTATCGCCGGACCAACCGCTATCTCCACGTCCGGGGCTACAAAGAAGAGGGCACCATCACGACGCCCTTTGACCTCAGGGTGCAGAACGACCTGGACCGGTTCCACCTCGTTCAAGACGTGGTCGATCGGCTACCGCATTTGGGTTCCAAGGGCGCCTATCTGAAGCAGCAGATGCGGGACAAGCTCATCGAGCACAAGCAGTACGTCGACAAGCACGGTCAAGACATGCCGGAAATCCGGAATTGGAAATGGAGTCAGGACGGAACGGAGAAAGGGAAACCGCTAGCGGAGAAGGCGCGAGCGGCTGAACAAAAGTGACGGTGGATAAGTGCAAGCGAACGGGAAAAAACAAATTGGCCTGAATCGAATCAAAGGACTCCCCTATGCCCATTCAACTGAATGAAGAAAACGGAAGTTGCTCATCCTTCACATGAGCGGGAAGCTGGTGAAAGAGGATTACGGAAAATTGCGTGTGCTGTTCGACATGACCGATTTCCACGGCTGGGACGTCGGCGCGGCGTGGGAGGACATCGAGTATCCGATACTTCGATCACGCCGAGGCCACTGAGTCGAGGAAGTGGTTGGGAGAAGCGTAGCGGCTACGACCGCAACCGGCCCATCGAGCACTATATCGACAAGCACGGCGAAGACATGCCGGAAATTCGGAATTGAAAATGGAGCAACCTCAAATGAAGACACAAGGGCTTATAGACACCGCGAGTAAGATGGTCGCCGGCGACAAAGGCCTGCTGGCGATGGATGAGAGCAATCCAACCTGCAACAAACGATTTGCCAAGTGGGACATTCCCCAAACCGAGGAGGCCCGGCGTGCCTATCGGGAGTTGATTGTCACCACGCCGGGCCTCGGTGAGTTCATTAGTGGCGCAATCCTCTACGACGAGACGATCCGGCAGAAAAAGAAAGATGGAACTCCCTTTGTTAAGGCGATCACCGACGCGGGAATCATTCCCGGGATTAAAGTCGACACCGGTGCAAAGGCATTGGCAGGTCACCCCGGAGAGAAAATAACCGAAGGGCTGGACGGATTGCGCGACCGCCTTGCGGAATATTCCCAAATGGGCGCGGGTTTTGCCAAGTGGCGAGCAGTAATTGCCTTGGGCGATGGCATTCCCAGCCGGGGTTGCATTGAGGCCAATGCGAACGCGCTGGCTCGTTACGCCGCGTTGTGCCAGGAAGCGGGACTGGTTCCCGTCGTCGAGCCGGAAGTGCTCATGGAAGGCGAGCATACCCTAGAACGGTGCTGCGAGGTAACGGAGGAAGTCCTGCGAACGGTTTTCAACCACCTTTACTCACAACGCGTGATGCTGGAAGGTTTGATCCTGAAGCCCAACATGGTGCTTCCAGGATTGACCTGCCCCAAGCAAGAAAAGGTGGACGAAGTGGCCGACGCAACGGTGAGGTGTTTGTTGCGAGCCGTTCCCGCTGCTGTTCCGGGGATTGCGTTCTTGTCAGGCGGACAACCAGGTGAACTTGCCTCGGCCCGTTTGAATGCCATGAATGTCAGATTCAAGGCTCGAATGCCTTGGGCGTTGGCGTTTTCGTTCGCCCGCGCCATCCAGCAACCGGCATTGGAGATTTGGCATGGCGAGGGGAGCAACGTGGCGGCAGCACAAAAAGCTTTGTATCACCGAGCCATGTGCAACCAGGCTGCGCGATGTGGGACCTATGATGCCGCGATGGAGACGAATGGTAGGGAGAGTGCGCTCACTGGGAAATCATCCGTGAAACGCGCCATGAGCTCCCGATGAAACCCGACATGCGCCAGAAATTCGTCGTCGGTAACTGGAAAATGTATACGACCGCTGCCGAAGCCAGCCAACTGACCAAAGCGATTGTGGACGGCATGGGCAATATGAGCATTGAGGACCGCGTATCCGTCGCCGTTTGTCCGCCCTTCCCCTATTTGGCCCTTGTCGGAGAGATTCTCAAGGGCAGCTGCGTCGCGCTCGGGGCGCAGAACCTCTATCCCGAGAAGCAAGGCGCGTTCACCGGCGAGGTCAGCCCGACGATGCTCCTCGATCTCGGCTGCAAGTACGTCATCCTCGGACACAGCGAGCGCCGGCACATCCTCGGCGAATCCGATGCGTTCATCAACCAAAAGGTACGGATTGCCCTAACTGCCGGTCTCGATGTGATCTTGTGCGTCGGCGAGACTCTCGAACAACGTCGGGCCGACCAGACCGAAGCAGTACTCGACCGGCAACTCGTCCAAGGATTAGTCAATGTGTCGTCGGGCACCTTGACCCGCGTGACCATCGCGTACGAACCTGTCTGGGCAATCGGCAGTAGCGGACATGAAGCCACACCACAGCAGGCTCAGGATGCGCACGCCCTCATTCGGCGACGCTTCTGTCAGATATACGGGGAGAAATCGGCTCAGGCAGTTGTCATACAGTACGGTGGCAGCGTCAAACCGGAGAACGCCGCCTCAATGCTTAACCCTCACGGCGTAGACGGCGCTCTCATCGGCGGCGCCAGCCTGCATGCCGATCAGTTTCTGGCTATCGTCCGGGCTGGGATCAGCGAGCCGCAAACCAAAGGTAAATCAGCATGACCCCAATCGTACCGATCCCCGCACGCGCAGCGTGGAAGGCTCTCGACGCCCATTACACGAAGATCCGCGAGTTGCACCTCCGGAAGCTCTTCGCGGACGACGCCATCCGCGGGGAGCGGATGGCGGTCGAGGCCGTAGGCATTTACTTCGACTACTCGAAGCAGCGCATCACCGATGAGACGCTTACGCTTTTATTGCAATTGGCTGAGGAGTCCGGTCTACAGGCCCGCATCGATGCCATGTTTCGCGGGGACAAAATCAACGTTACCGAGAAGCGGGCCGTCCTGCATGTGGCCCTGCGCGCCCCCAAGGGACAATCCATCGTCGTGGACGGCGAGGACGTGGTGCCGCAGGTGCATGCCGTCCTCGACAAGATGGCCGACTTCTCGAACCGCGTGCGCAGCGAGGAGTGGAAGGGCCACACTGGAAAGGCGATCCGCAACGTCATCAATGTCGGGATCGGTGGGTCTGATCTAGGGCCGGTGATGGCATACGAGGCTTTGCGGCATTACAGCCAACGCAATTTGACCTTCCGCTTCGTCTCCAACGTCGACGGCACTGACTTCGCCGAGGCCACGCGCGACCTCGCCCCTGAAGAGACGCTGTTCATCATCTCGTCAAAAACATTTGCGACGCTCGAGACGATGACCAACGCGCACACAGCTCGCGATTGGACACTTAAAACTTTAAAAGATAACGCCGCTGTCGCGAAACATTTCGTCGCCGTCTCTACCAACGCCGAGCAAGTTGCGAAGTTCGGCATCGACACCGCCAACATGTTTGAGTTTTGGGATTGGGTGGGCGGGCGTTACTCGATGGATTCGGCGATTGGCCTCTCCACAATGCTCGCCATCGGCCCCGAGAATTTCCGCGCCATGCTCGACGGTTTCCACCAGATGGACGAGCATTTTCGTACGGCCCCCTTCGAACACAACTTACCCGTGATCATGGGGCTGCTAGGCCTCTGGTACAACAATTTCTTTGGTACTCAGACCGTGGCGGTTCTGCCGTATGAGCAATACCTGAAACGTTTTCCAGCTTACCTCCAGCAATTAACGATGGAAAGCAATGGCAAGCACGTCACGCTCGATGGAACTGAGATTGCCTGCCAAACCGGGCCAATCTACTGGGGAGAGCCCGGCACCAATGGCCAGCACTCCTTTTACCAACTGATTCATCAGGGGACCAAGCTGATCCCTTGCGACTTCATTGGATTTATTCAGCCGCTGAACCCCCTCGGCCGCCACCACGACTTGCTTGTGGCCAACGTGTTTGCCCAAGCGGAGGCGCTAGCATTTGGGAAAACATCGCAGGAGGTGCGAACTGAGGGCACACCCGCGTGGCTCGCGCCGCACAAAATCTTCGAGGGAAACCGTCCGTCCAGCACGATTCTCCTGGAACGCCTGACCCCGGCAGCGCTGGGAAAACTCGTCGCACTGTACGAACACAGTGTCTTCACTCAAGGCGCGATTTGGAACATCGATTCATTTGATCAGTGGGGCGTCGAGTTGGGGAAGGCGCTCGCCGCGCGCATCATCCCCGAACTTGAGACTGAGACCGAGAGCCAACTCAAGCACGATAGCTCAACCAACACTCTGATCCGCCGCTACAGGAAATCCACAAAATTATGAGCATGAAAACACACATCCCGCAGCTCAAGAAACGTGCGGCACCGCTAAGACCGAAAGGATACCCGTTATGAAACCCAATGGCGATCAGCCCAAGGCTCCCGAATCAAAGCCGGAATCGAAGCCCAAGGCTTCCGAACCGAAGTCGGGGTCCAAGCCCAATGCGCCCGACCCGAAAAACGATTTGAAAACCCTTCCCATGCCGGAAGTGGAGAAGAAATTGAGGTCATCGCCGGACGGCCTCAGTCAAGCCGAGGCGCAGAAGCGTCTTACCCAATACGGCCCTAACAAGCTTGAAGAAAAGAAAACCAATCCGTTCCTGAAATTCCTTACTTATTTCTGGGGTCCCATCCCGTGGATGATTGAAGCGGCGGTGATTCTGTCGGGGGTGGTCCGGCACTGGCTGGATTTTTTTATCATCCTCCTTCTTCTTTGTTCCAATGCCGTGGTCGGATTCTGGGAAGAACACCAGGCGGGCAACGCCATCGCCGCACTCAGGGCCAAGCTGGCGGTCAAGGCCACGGTGAAGCGTGATGGGAAGTGGGTCAACCCGAATGCATCCGAACTGGTGCCTGGCGACGTCGTCCGCCTGCGGCTGGGTGATATTGTGCCGGCGGATGCGCGCTTGCTGGCGGGCGATTCGATTGAGGTGGACCAGTCGGCGTTGACAGGCGAATCTTTGCCCGTCACCGCCAAACCTGGCGGAGCGGTGTTTTCGGGGTCGATTATCCGTCAGGGCGAAATCGACGCCATGGTCTACGCCACCGGTGCGAACACTTACTTCGGCAAAACGGCGCAACTGGTACAGGAGGCGCACACCGTCAGTCATTTCCAGCGAGCCGTGTTGAAGATCGGCGACTACCTAATTGTCCTTGCGGTGAGTCTGGTGGTGTTGATATTGCTCGTAGCGCTATTCCGTGGCGACAAGGTTCTCACAACTTTGGAATTCTGCCTGGTGCTTCTGGTGGCCGCGATTCCTGTGGCAATGCCTACGGTGCTCTCTGTGACGATGGCGGTCGGCGCACGTCTGCTGGCGAAAAAAGAAGCAATCGTGACGCGGTTGTCGGCTATCGAGGAGCTAGCCGGTGTGGATGTGCTGTGCTCGGACAAGACCGGCACCCTGACCCAGAACAAGCTGACATTGGGCGATCCCTTTACAGTGAACGGAATTCCCCCGGACCAAGCCATCCTTTACGGCGCGCTCGCCTCGCGTGCGGAAGACAAGGACACCATCGACCTCGCCGTGATCGGCGGCGTGAAAGACGATAAAGCGCTGAAGAGCTATCAGGTACCTCATTTCAAACCATTCGACCCGGTGCATAAGCGCACGGAAGCCACTGTCAAAGGCACAGACGGAAAACAGTTCTTTGTGACTAAGGGAGCGCCACAGGTAATTCTGGAGATGTCGGCCAACGCCGGTGAGGTAAAGACCGCCGTTGAGAAAGCCGTCAATGAATTTGCGGGGCGCGGCTTCCGTTCCTTGGGTGTTGCTCGCGCAGATCAAGAAAACAAATGGCAGTTTGTCGGCGTGTTGCCATTGTTCGATCCTCCGCGCGAGCAGGCCAAAGCAACCATTGCCAGTGCCCGGCAGATGGGCGTTAAGGTCAAGATGGTTACGGGCGATCAAATAGCCATCGCTCGAGAAACTTCCAGACAGCTGGGATTAGGCACAAACATCCTTGATGCCAGTGGATTTGGCGACATGAAGGAACACGAGACGGCGCAGGCGGCCGAGGCCATCGAAAAAGCGGACGGTTTCGCCCAGGTATTCCCTGAACACAAGTTTCACATCGTGGATGTTCTGCAGCAGCGCGGCCACATTGTCGGCATGACCGGCGACGGGGTGAACGACGCCCCCGCGCTGAAGAAAGCGGACTGCGGCATCGCCGTTTCCGGCGCACAAGATGCGGCCCGCGCGGCAGCCTCCATCGTGCTGCTGGCGTCCGGGCTGTCGGTAATTATTGACGCGATCAAGGAAAGCCGCCGCATCTTTCAGCGGATGAACAGCTACGCGATCTATCGCATCGCCGAAACGCTGCGCGTGCTGTTCTTCATGACTCTGGCGATCCTGGTGTTCAACTTCTATCCGCTGACCGCAGTGATGATCGTGATGCTGGCGTTGCTCAATGACGGAGCCATCCTGTCCATTGCCTATGACAACGTTCATTACAAGGATAAGCCCGAGGCCTGGAACATGCGCCTGGTGCTGGGGATCTCCACAGTGCTGGGCGTCATCGGGGTCGTGTCCGCGTTTGGTCTGTTTTATCTTGGCGAGCGCGTATTTCATCTCGACCGCGCGCACATCCAGACGTTGATGTACCTAAAGCTGTCCGTGGCCGGACATCTGACGATCTTCCTCACGCGCACGCGCGGCCCGTTCTGGTCCATACGCCCCGCGCGGGTTCTATGGATAGCGGTGCTCGGCACGCAGACGATCGCGACCCTGATTGCGGTTTATGGGCTGTTCATGACGCCCCTCGGCTGGGGCTGGGCGGGGTTCGTTTGGGCCTACGCTCTAGCTTGGGCCCTGGTGAATGACCGCGTGAAGCTGCTCGCTTATCGAATTTTCGACCCTACGAAAGCCCCACTGCTGGCCAAGGAGCCACTCGATCTCACACCGCAGATTGCTTCACGGGCCTATGAACTCTACCAGCAGCGAGTCCAGGGCGAAAGCCAGGCAGATCAAGACTGGCTTGAGGCGGAGCGCGAGATCCGGAAAGATCAGGCGGGAAAGACGAAGGCTGCGTCAATGTCGTCCTGAGCCGCATGAGTGCTGAGCGCAACCCACGCAGCTCGTAACACCGAAGGGATAAAAGTGAAAATTAATTCAAAGGATTTCCGTGTGCGGCCCGGGGAAAAGGTCAAACTCAGAAAGTGGCCGACGATCATAAAACCCTTTTGCGAGTCGAAGAAGGAGTATCAAAAACTCCTGGAAAACCATGTTGGGGAGTTGAGCTCGCTGCAACAACTTCACTACGCATCCGATCGCTATGCGCTGCTGCTGATCTTTCAGGGGATAGACTCTGCCGGAAAGGACGGCGCCATCCGGCACGTCATGTCCGGGGTCAATCCGCAAGGCTGCGAGGTTTTCAGTTTCAAGCAGCCGAGCGCGGAAGAACTGAAACATGACTTTCTCTGGCGCACGACGTGCCGGCTTCCCGAACGTGGGCGGATCGGCATCTTCAATCGTTCTTACTATGAGGAGGTGCTCGTCGTTCGCGTGCATCCGGAGATTCTTCGCAACGAGAGGCTTCCGGAAGAGTTGCGCGACGAGAAGACCATTTGGGAGGAGCGGTATCGTTCCATCGTGGACTTGGAGGATCATCTCCACCGTAACGGCACCCGAATCATAAAGGTCTTCCTTCACCTGTCGAAGAACGAACAGCGAAAGCGATTCCTCGAACGGGTCGATGAGCCGGACAAGAACTGGAAATTTAGCCTCGCGGACATTCACGAAAGGAAATACTGGAAACATTACACGAAGGCTTATGAGGAGTGCATGCATGCGACAAGCACCCATCACGCACCCTGGTATGTCGTTCCCGCCGACGACAAGGAGAACGCCCGGTTGATCGTTTCCCGAATTGTTATCGAGGCTCTCAATGACCTGAAGATGGCATATCCCAGGACCACCCCGAAACGTCGGCGGGAATTGAAATCTATCGGTAAGCTGCTAGCGAAGTAACGTCCGAATTATGGCCTCTTGTTGACAAGTGCTACGAAGGCGGACTCGAAACGCCCGGACTATGTGGACATAAAATCGGTCAATGAAATGGGAGCAAACTCTCGGGATGGTCTTGGCGTTGTTGCGGCTACACCGAGGACCGCGATAGTTCCGGCGAACTGGCCAACATCTAACGTATGCAAGAGGTGGGTGTCACGGTTTTTAAGGGAAAGGAGAATCACATGGAACTGGGCATGATCGGATTGGGCCGGATGGGAACCAACATGGTGCGGCGCCTTATGCGCGCCGGCCACCGGTGCGTCGTTTACGACCGTCAGCCCGAAGTCGTAAAGGCACTTACGAAAGAGGGCGCGGTCGGAACCGCATCGCTTGAAGATTTCGCGCAGAAGCTGAAATTGCCCCGCACGGTCTGGATGATGGTGCCGGCCGCCGCGGTCGATCCGACGCTGAAGACCCTCATCCCACTGCTCGTGCGTGACGACGTGGTCATCGACGGTGGCAACTCCTACTACCACGATGACATCCGCCGCGCTGCCGACCTGAAACCGAAGGGCATCCACTACGTGGACGTCGGGACCAGCGGAGGAGTCTGGGGCTCAGAGCGTGGCTACTGTCTAATGATCGGAGGTGATGAAACTGTTGTCCGGCGCATCGACCCCATTTTCGCCGCCCTGGCTCCAAGTGTCGAGGAAGCGCCACGCACGCCCGGTCGGGAAAAATTAGGTGGCACCGCTGAACACGGCTACTTGCATTGCGGTCCGAGCGGCGCGGGCCACTTCGTCAAGATGGTCCACAACGGCATCGAGTACGGCATGATGGCTTCCTACGCGGAAGGTTTGAATATACTGCGTCACGCCAACGCCGGTAAGGAGAGGAGCACTGTCGATGCCGAAACCACGCCGTTGCGCGATCCCGAGCACTACGCATACGACCTGAATCTGGCCGACATTGCCGAGGTCTGGCGCCGAGGCAGCGTCATCGCCTCGTGGCTCTTGGATCTGGCTGCTACATCACTCCTCCATAGCCCGGACCTGGCGAAGTTTGCCGGACGCGTGTCGGACTCAGGAGAGGGACGCTGGACGATCAAGGCAGCCATTGACGAGTCGGTTCCGGCCCCCGTCCTGAGTGCCGCGCTGTACGAACGCTTCAGCTCGCGCGGGGAGGATGACTTCGCCGACAAGATGTTGTCGGCTCTTCGTTATCAGTTCGGCGGCCATGAGGAAAAAGCGGCTGCCAAGAAGACAAGTGCCTGATGACTACCTCCCGTTCGGATGCGTTGGTGCTCTTCGGTGTGACAGGCGATCTTGCCCACAAGATGATCTTCCCGGCACTCTATGCGATGACGAAACGAGGTGTCCTCAAGGTCCCCGTAATCGGCGTCGCTTTTCCGAAGTGGAGTTTGGCTCGTCTTCGCAATCGCGTGACGGATAGCATAAAGCGATCAGGTGGGATCGATGATAAGCGTGCCTTCCGTCATCTTCTGTCGCAGCTCAGCTACGTAAATGGAGATTATAAGGACCCGGCCACGTTCACGGCGTTAAAAAAAGCGTTAGGCAGGGCTGGCCGCCCAGCTCACTATCTGGCCATTCCGCCCTCGCTTTTCGAAACCGTGATCAAAGGCCTTGGTGCCGCGAAATTAGCTGAGCACGCGCGCGTCATTGTCGAAAAACCGTTCGGACGCGACTTGGCCTCCGCTCGGGAGCTCAATCGCGTAGCGCGCTCAGTGTTCCCGGAAGACTCGATCTTCCGCATTGACCACTTCCTCGGCAAGGAAGCGATCATGAATATCCTCTATTTCCGCTTCGCGAATTCGTTCCTGGAGCCGATCTGGAATCGCAACTATGTGGCCAGCGTCCAGATAACTCTATCCGAGGATTTCGGCGTAAAGGGCCGCGGCGCATTTTATGAAACCGCCGGCTGTTTGCGCGACGTGATCGAGAACCACCTCTTCCAGATCGTTGCGCTGCTTGCGATGGAGCCTCCAGCCGATAGGGACTTTGGAGCCGTCCACAATGAGAAAGCCAAGGTCTTTCAAGCCATGCGCCCTCTGGAATCCAACGATTTGGTGCGTGGTCAATATGCTGGCTACCGAAGAGAGCCAGACGTGGCAAAAAACTCTGACGTTGAAAGCTTCTGCGCCTTGCGTCTCTTCATCGACTCGTGGCGCTGGGCGGGAGTGCCCTGGTACTTGCGCTCTGGCAAATACCTACCTGAAACCGCGACCGAGGTCCTGGTGGAACTGAAATCGCCCCCACAGAGACTTTTCGCTGACTCAGCGTCGGTGACTGGCCGGGCCAACTATGTGCGATTCAAGCTCTCCCCAAGTTCCGCTGTCGCTCTCGCCGCTCGCGTCAAGCGCGCAGGAAAGGAGTTCGTCGGCGACCAGCGAGAACTCTACTTGGTCGAAGAACAGCCTGGAGAGGAATCGCCCTACGAGCGTCTCTTGGGCGACGCCATGGCCGGCGACGGAGCGCTCTTCACCCGCGAAGACGCGGTTGAGGCCGCCTGGGCGGTGGTCGATCTAGTCCTTAAGACTCACCACCGGGTTCGCCTCTACAAGCGCCGCAGTTGGGGGCCGAAAGAGGCTGACGCGATCATCGCTTCTGACGGCGGTTGGCACAATCCCGGAGCGTAGGAGGCATCAGGTCGATGTGCCCGCGCATGCCCTCTGCTGCGATGAAGTGTTGGAAGGATGTATGAGTGTGTAATGATCATAACCTTCTGCGCTTCGGGCTTCCTCTTCCGGTTTTTGCCGTCGCCGGATTTCGTCTTCGGCTAGCATTTTGCGAGGGATAGGGTTCCAGAATGGAGATGTTAATGAATAAGATTCTTCTTCCGGTTGACTTTTCAAACATCTCGCTAAGGGTGGTTCATCAGGCGGCGTTTTTGGCTCGCCATTTTCATTCCGAGATCATACTGCTGCATGTGGTGACGCCATTGAGCTATCCCGCAGGTGCACTGGAGAGTGGGCACGAGCTCACGGTGCGGGATTTGCACGCTGAAATCGTAAAGCGGGCTCAGAAAGACCTGGACGAATCGCTCCGGCCGGAGCTCGATGCGATTGCCGTCAAACGCTTGTTGCTCAGAGGAGACCCAGCCCGCGAAATCGCGCAGACAGCTCGCGACGAAAAAGTGGACCTGATCGTGATGTCCACGCATGGCCATGGGGTGTTCTACCGCTTTTTGCTGGGTTCGGTGGCAGCTAAAGTTCTACACGACAGCGATTGTCCGGTTTGGACTGACGCCCACCTGGAAGAGGCACCAGCGCGAGAGTTTACCATCCGCAACGTTCTTTGCGCGGTTGATTTGAGCCACCACAGCCGCAATACGGTGTCGCGGGCCGCGCAGATGGCTGCTGAGTTTGGCGCGCGGCTCACGCTCGTTCATATCACCGCCGGGGTGGAGATTTATGGCCCTGGAGGATCTCATGTCCTTCCCGAGTGGAAGGAGGCCCTGGTCGACTATGCCACCAAGGAAATCGCCAAGATTCAGGAGGATGTGGGCACGAAGGCTGAGGTAATCATTGATAGCGGCGATGCGCATGAGCTGTTGAACCGAGCGGCACAAGAAGCAAGAGCTGACCTCCTGGTCATCGGGCACATGCCTTCCGGCGGTCATTTGGGGACCAACGGCAGTGGCTATGCGATCATTCGCGAGTCGCACATCCCGGTGCTGAGCGTCTGAGGACCCATGAGGAGAGGTTCATCATGCTCCTGCGCGTGGTTTCATTCTGCCAATAGCGCTGATATTTTCGACCGTTTGATTTCAGCGCTCCACGCCATCGCCTCACGTACGGTGTTATCCGGAGGTCGCAGGTCAGGTTGAAATCATGAGCAGCAAGAAACTAACCGTCGACGCCGAGATGGAGAAGCTTCAGCACGAATCGTTCAATTACTTTTTGCATGAGACGAATCCAGCCAACGGACTGGTGATCGACAAGACCGAAGCAGATTGGCCTGCCAGTATTGCCGCCACCGGCCTCGCGTTGGCATCTTACCCGGTGGCTGTCGGACGCGGATTTATGCCGCGCGCCGCGGCGGTAGAACGAGCGCTGGCGACGCTGCGTTTTTTCTGGAGCAGCCCGCAAGGCCCCGAACATGACACCACCGGCTACCAGGGCTTTTACTACCACTTTCTCGACATGCAGACCGGGCGGCGCGCCTGGCAATGCGAACTGTCGACAGTAGACAGCGCTTTTCTGCTGGCGGGCGCGTTGACGGCAGGGGTGTATTTTGCAGCCGATACGCCGGACGAGCATGAAATCCGCATGCTTGCCGACGCGCTCTATCGACGCGCAGATTGGCAGTGGACGCAAGACGGCGGCGCAACGGTAACGCACGGCTGGAAGTCCGAAAGCGGATTTCTCAAGTACCGTTGGGGAGGCTACGACGAGGCGTTGCTGTTGTATATCCTGGGGCTGGGCTCGCCGACGCATCCGCTGCCCGAGGAGAGCTACACAGCGTGGGCTTCCACTTACCGTTGGGAACACTGTTACGGACAGGAATATCTTTACGCCGGGCCATTGTTCACGCACCAGCTCTCGCATATCTGGATCGACTTTCGGGGTATTCAGGACGCCTTCATGCGCGATAAAGGCATCGACTATTTCGAGAACAGCCGCCGTGCAACCTATGTGCAACAACAGTACGCGATCAATAACCCACTCAAGTTCGAGGGCTATGGCCGCCATTGCTGGGGAATTACCGCTAGCGACGGCCCCGGACCCGTCACTATCAAGGTGAATGGCATTGAGCGCCAATTCTTCGATTACGTGGGACGCGGCGTGCCGTACGGACCCGACGACGGAACCATCGCACCGTGGGCCGTAGTGGCGTCGCTGCCGTTCGCGCCCGAGATCGTGTTGCCCGCGCTCGACTACTACATACACCAGGCTAAATTGACCGAGCTGAACCCGTACGGCTTCAAAGCGTCTTTCAACGCCACGTACCCGGGAAAGTTCGGCAACCCGCGCGGCTGGGTGTCGCCGTGGCATTACGGGCTTAATCAAGGGCCGATCATTCTGATGATCGAGAATTATCGGACCGGACTGTTGTGGCAATTGATGCGAAACTGCCCATATATCGCCAGCGGCTTGCGTCGGGCTGGTTTTGTGGGAGGTTGGTTAAGACCTCTGTCGAGGGGTATTCCTTCACGCGTAAACCAGTAGAGATGAACGCATCAAACAGGTCTCTTGTGGTCGCAGCTTTACACTTTGCCAAGACTGCTGGCGAAAAAGTTGTACAACCACCCGAACAAACAACCTGCAACAGCCCCGTCTACAAGCCCATCGATTGTGCCGATCAGCACGTCACCAAACGTGCGCGAAGCATGAAACCACGGATATACAGAACTCACCGTTTGCAGAAAGTTCATACCGTAAGACGGCGACGCTAAGTCCGTCAGCCCTACGCACAAAATCGCACCGCCCCATAGCAACGACGCGGCAATAGCCAGACCCCTGATTGAAAGTTGCATTGTCTTCCCTCCTTTATGGAACGCTCTTGACCAGGTGTGCTGGTATCCATGGTGGATCTCTGCGAGCAAACCCAGGCTTTGCGTGTCAAATACTCGATGGGACGCGCTTGACTCGATCATTGAATCGCGATCGGCGCGCCGCAAGGGCGGAGTTAAGGGAGTCGGTGGCTGCACCGCGTCTGGCTGGTCTGCCGCAAATGCTCAGGCATGGTGTGCTTGCTCACCGATCCGCGGGGGTAATTCCGCTATGCAACCTTCCCGCTCAACTTCGATGTCTGTTCCGTCGTGGCTACGTCGACGAGCGTCTTTAACACTGAGTCCGGATTGAGGCTGATAGAATCGATTCCTTGCTCCACCAAGAACCGTGCGAACTCCGGGTAGTCGCTGGGCGCTTGTCCGCAGATACCGATCTTCTTCCGATTCCTCTTCGCCGCTTCGATCGCAAGACGGACCATGCGCCGGACCGCCTCGTTGCGCTCATCAAAAAGGGGAGCGAGCAGCGCCGAATCGCGATCCAGACCAAGCGTGAGCTGCGTCAAATCATTGGAGCCGATCGAGAAGCCGTCGAAGATCTGGAAGAATTCATCGGCGAGGATGACGTTGCTCGGAATCTCGCACATCACATAGATTTCCAGCCTATTCTTGCCGCGCTCCAAGCCGTGCTTGGCCATCTCCGCCAGGACCGCGCGTCCCTCATCGAGAGTCCGGCAGAAGGGGATCATCAGGATTACGTTCGTCAGGCCCATTTCCTCGCGCACCATCTTCATAGCGCGGCATTCGAGCGCGAATCCCTCGCGGTAGCGATCGTGGTAGTAGCGTGACGCTCCGCGCCAGCCAATCATCGGATTGTCTTCCACGGGTTCGAATTGCTGCCCGCCGAGCAAGTGCGCGTACTCGTTCGTTTTGAAATCAGAAAGACGCACAATCACCGGCTTAGGATAAAAGGCGGCGGCAATCAGCCCTACGCCTTGCGCCAGCCTGTCCACGAAGTATTGAGGTTTGTCCTTGTAAGACGCGGTGAGATCGGCCAACTGCGCCTTCACCTTCGGATCGGTTAATTCGTCAAAATGGACAAGCGCCATCGGGTGTGCCTGGATGTGATTGGCGATAATAAATTCGAGCCGCGCCAAGCCAACGCCGTCATTGGGAATGGCCGATAGGCTGAACGCATCCTCCGGATTGCCGATGTTCATCAGAATCTGCGTGTGTGTTTTGGGAAGTTGATCCAGGGGCAATTCGGACACCTCGAATGGGAGAGTCCCTTCGTACACGTAGCCGACCTCTCCTTCGGCGCACGAAACGGTAATTTCCTGGCCGGTCTTGAGCACGCCCGTTGCATTCTCGCTTCCGACGATGGCCGGGATGCCGAGTTCGCGGGCGATGATCGCGGCGTGGCACGTTCGCCCGCCCTGGTTTGTCACAATTGCGGCAGCCTTCTTCATGATGGGTTCCCAATCGGGGTCGGTCTTGTCCGTCACCAGGATTTCGCCGCTCTGGAACTCACCCATGCGATGCGCGTCAAGAATGAGGCGCGCCTTGCCCGTCCCGATCGCCTCGCCGACGCTGTGCCCGCTGACCAGCCGCTTACCGGTCGATTTCAGTCGATAGGTCTGAAGAACCAGCTTTTTCTTTCGTGACTGAACCGTTTCCGGGCGGGCCTGAACGATGAACAACTGGCCTGTAATTCCATCCTTCGCCCATTCCATATCCATGGGCGTGTACCTGCCGTTCACGGCCGAGTAATGATCCTCAATCACGCAAGCCCACCGTGCCAGTTCAAGGATTTCCTCATCGCTCAGCGCCAGTTTTTCCCTCTCGCTCGGCGGGACGGGAACGTTCTTCGTCGATTTCGATCCACCGACGTCGTATACGAGTTTGGATTCTTTACTGCCGACTGTTTTGGAGAGGATCGGGCGGAAGCCCTGCTTCAGGGTCGGTTTGAACACCATGAATTCATCCGGATTCACCGTGCCTTGGACGATGTTTTCGCCCAGGCCATAGGAGGCGTTAATGAGCACGGCATTTGTGAAGCCGGTTTCGGTGTCGATGGAGAACATCACTCCGGAACACGCGAGATCCGAACGCACCATCTTCTGCACGCCGATGGAAAGGGCGACGCGGAGATGATCGAAGCCGTGGGTCTGGCGATAATAAAAGGCGCGGTCGGTAAAAATCGAAGCGAAGCATTTCTTGCACGCCTCGAGGAGTCCCTTGATGCCGTGCACGTTGAGATAGGTCTCATGCTGGCCGGCGAAGCTGGCGTCAGGCAGATCTTCCGCCGTGGCACTCGAGCGGACAGCGACATCCGTGTTCGGTCCGTATTGCTCGCACAGACGAGCGTACGCATCGCGAATGGCACGCTCCAGGTCTTCGGGGAATGAGGCTTCCAGGATCAGCGCGCGAGCCTGACTGCCCACCTGGCGGAGTTGATTAAGATCCTCGACGGATAGACCAGTGAAGAGCTTGCGCAATTTCGCGTCTAAGCCGTTGAATTCGAGAAAGCGCCGGTATGCCGGCGCTGTCGTGGCAAATCCATTCGGGATGCGAATGCCTTTAGGTACGAGGTACCGGATCATCTCGCCAAGCGAGGCATTCTTGCCTCCCACGATCGGGACATCCGCAATTCCAAACTCCTCGAACCAGAGCAAGGGAGCTTGTTCTCTGCTGCTTGAGGAATTGGGGACGATTTTCTTCGGCGCGGTTGTCATTGTCCTCTCCTTATCGCGAGCATTTCTTCCTCAACTTAAACGTTGGTTCGCATCGGCTACACAATTCGCCTCTCGAATCACTCATCTGGAAGCGTGCTCGCATCCTCAGCGCTTCGACTGAATCCGAACGATCTCGACGGAACATCCGGCATGGTGAGCCACAGCTTCCGAAACGCTTCCCATTAGAGAATGTCCCAAGCCCTTGCGGCCATGTGATCCGACCACGATCAAGTCCGCGCCCCACACTTGGCCGGCGTCGATAATCTCCATTCTGACATCGCCCTCGGCGACGACAGTATCCACTTTGAATCCGGCGGCTCGGAGTGTCTGCGCGACTTGGTCCTCCCGCTTAGACACATAAGCGGTCGGAGCCTGCGGCGTCCCGAGGTGTGCGATTGCTTCAACCACATGTAACACTCTTCACGCCCTGCGGCCGGTGTCGAGACACCAGGGCCTGCGTCGCCACTTCCGAGAATGTGGAATTATCGATCGTGAGAAGAATTCCCATGACTCTCTCCTATCCTGTTTGTAAACAACGAAAGCAGGAATACGCTTCCAGGAGCCGTGGTCTATAGTGATTTGTTGCGGTAGATCATGTGTATCTCGCGACACGCATTGACAAAGGCGAATCGTTTGTGCCGGCGCAGACATCGTCATCCCTTAGGGATGCGTACTATCTCTACCGAGCAAGGGGCATGGTGAGCCACAGCCTCTGAAACGCTTCCCAGTAGAAAGTGTTCCAGGCCCTTGCGGCCATGCGATCCAACGACGATCAAGTCGGCGCGCCACTTTGAAGCCGCCTCGATGATCTTGGATTTTGGGTCACCCTGTTGCACCGTTGGGGTCACTTTCAGGCACTTAGGGCGCAACCGACCCGCAATCTTCGTGACCAGTGCTTCCGCCTCCTTTATTTCTGCTTCCCACATAGCGTTGAGGGCCTGGTCATACCCACCCATCTCCCGGGCCACCAAGAGTGTTGGCGGTTCCACAACATGCAATACTTGAACTTCTGCATCTTGCGGACGCGCTCGCTCGATCACATTTTGTACGGCCGCTTCGGAGAATTTCGATCCATCAATCGCAAGTACAATTTTCATGTCTCTAGTCCTCGCCCGTCATATTGATCGGTATACCGCGCGGTCTCTGTGACACAGATCACGCGTTCAGGTGTTTCGAACTGGAGTTTTTCCCGGATCGGAGTTCGTGCCCTCCGTTCCTGGTTCCCTGTCCTCGTTACGCACGGCGGATTCTGGCGCCGGGTAGACGATCTGGTCGCGCAGGGAGGGTATCTTGTCGGGATTGAAATCGGGAAATGGCAGTTCGTGGTGTTCGCGCCATTGCTTCACTTTTTCCTCCGTCTCCGCCGTCTTGGGAAGGTCGAGCCCACGGTCGCCGGTGAGATATACGGTGCGGGACGGAAGCGCGAATCCAGTGCCGGCGGCTTTGACCATTTCCAATACGCGCAGCAGCAAGTCTTCACGTATGGCGAGATACTCGTTGTCGTTGGTGGTGAGCAGGTAACAGGAGAGATCGACGCGGAGCGCATGGTCCTCGAAGCCTGAAAAGCGTATCCCCGCCGACTCCTGCTCGACTTTAGGGTGCTCGTAAAGCATGCGGCGGATTTCGGCCAGGACAGCGCGTAATTGGTCCGGTGTGGTTTCGTAGCGCAGTCCCAGCTTGGCCTCGAACAGTATCTTGTCGCGACGGGACAGGTTCTCGACGTTCATGGTCGCGAGCATTCCGTTCGGGATCGAGAGTTCCGTGCGCTCGTCGGTGCGAATGCGAGTCGAGCGCAGACTGATATCCTCGACCACGCCGGACTTGTTTCCGAAGCGGCAAACGTCGCCGACCCGGATGACCTCGTCGGTTAACACCGCGATGCCACCTATGAGGTTCTCCAGACTCTTCTGCGCTCCCAGCGCGATGGCGATGCCGCCGATCCCAACGCCGGCAAGCGCGGTGCCCGTATTGAACCCGAGGACGCGGAAAACCAACAATATTGCGAAGAGAATCAGGACGGCTTTGGCGATGCGCTGGCCCAGGAGCACCAGAGATCCGATCCCCGCGCGCCCCGCCGCGATCGCCCTCCTCTCGACCATCTCCATCGCGCTCCGCAACATCCGCGAACAGAGCCAAGTAAACGCGACGATGAAGACTGTCCACGCGAGGCGTCCGTAGTAGGCGCGCAACAGCACGGGAATATCCAGGTACCCGACTCCTATCCAGTGCAATATGGTCGCAACCACCACCAAGAGCGGCATAGACACACCGCGCAGTGCGGGCTTTGGCGGCTGCTTCTTCAGCCGCGATGCGACCCACATCAGGGTTAGAACCAGGCGAATGAGGAGCCACGCTACCCCTAGGGCCACAGGAATTAGAAGAAGCAGAGCCACCCACTGCCACGCGGGCATACCGACAATGCGGAATTGCACCAGTAGCGGCGGAAGATGGGTCTCGAGCTGGTGAACCTTCGTCTGGCGGTACAGCTCGGGGAGCTTCGACAGCGTATCCGAAGAGACCAGCCAGATCTTGTCGCCGTCGTCATCAGTTACGCGAACAAGGACGAGCGGAACCTCTGTGTCGCCAAGGCCGAGCGTGCCGACCTGCTCGTAGCCAGGAGGCATGCCGATCTGATCGGTTCCTTCCGGCCGGTTTGTAATGCGATTGACGTCGCCGGTGAACTCGCGATTGATCACGGCGAGCAACTGCTCGGCGACTTGTTGTCCCTCAATCCGACGCCGCGCGTTGCTGAACTGCAGGTACTGAGCTGCGGTGTCGTATTTCCCGAGCTGGGCGGACTCGAGGAAACCGAAGACGGCGCCGCGCGGCGTGCCCCGGCCGAGCGGGTCGGTGTTGCCGGAAGCCGGGCTCGTGCCAGCGCTTGACGTACTGCCCGTCCCCATGACTTGATTCAATATCTGTGAAGCCGAAGCCTGCCCGGACGCGTTCCGCACTACCGTCAGACAGACCAGCAACAAGAGGAACAACTGCATGCCACGAGTCAGATGCTTGTTCATGGTTTCCCCATCTATTCGCCACTGCGAGCCTGCGTCTCGATCGCGAGCCAATGATAACTGCGCAATGGTAAACGATCCGCCCCCCCTGATTAGAACAAATGCAGTCTTCGGCAGGCGGGGCGCCCCACTCCGGGAAACATAGATTTCGTAGGCCCGCTGGTGAATTTTCCCGGGCGGCAGATGCGCTTGCTTGGCTCGCTTTCCTCCTCCTATTCGGTGTGCTGAGTCAACTCGATGCCGCGCCAAACCAATTGCTATCGTAATCACGATCACTGAAAATCCGTTCGGGCTTCTGCCGCGGCCGCCCGAGATGCATGAGGGTATTCGACTTCATGGTCGTTGATAGTGAAAAACGAAACCAGTCGATTGCGGAGTGTTGACACCGCCTCCCTCCGAGGAGATAATTTCCTTCGTGATCTCCCGCAAGGTATTGTGTCTGCTCGTACTGATTTTCGTTCTGCTTGTGTCGTTCTGCCTTGTGCCCTTCGGGCACGGGCCGTCTTCCATCGTATATGGCCCCAAAACGACATTCCGGGCCTACCGGGCCTCGTTGCATTTGATGTGTGCTCTGGCGGCCACCGCCGTCATCCTATTAGTAGCGAATAATCTAGCTTTGTCTTCGACGGCCTATTCGGATTTGGACGCTGACTCTCCCCTCGGGAGCGCCAATCCGTCCCCAATCATTTCCGCATTTTTGCGCTGCTGATTTCCCCAAAGTTCCGTCCACTACAGTCGAGGAGTTTATCGGTCTTGTCGCGTGGTGCGGGTCCCCGCTGCGCCGCCGACCATTCATTCATCTTCAGCGGGATCAATACGGCTGTCACATAGGAGGAGTCCATGACGGCAAAAAGTTCCGACCGGAAGGTCCTGTTCCTCATTTTCAGCGGTGTCATTTTCTTTGCCGGTTGCCATAAGAGAGTTGCGAGCGCCCCGATCGCACCACCCGCCGCGCCTCCTGCGCGACCAGCTCCCACGGTCACGTTACAAGCATCGCCTGCGGATATCACGAAGGGTGACAGTGCAAAACTGACGTGGTCGTCTACAAATGCGACTCAATTGATTCTCAGTCCCGGGCTTGGGTCGGTGAGCCAGCAAGGCTCACAACAGGTCGCCCCTACCGAGTCCACTACATACACGATTACGGCGACCGGTAATGGCGGCCGGGCAGAGGCAAGCGCGCGCGTCACGGTATCCATGCCGCCGGCAGCGGCCGTTCCTTCCCCGGATCTGAACGCACTCTTCCAGGGCGCCATCAAAGACGCGTTCTTTGATTACAACAAATCGGACATTCGCCCGGATGCGAGAGAAGCGTTGCAGAAGGATGCGGAATTCCTCAATTTGCATCCTGAAATCCGCTTCGCGATCGAAGGGCACTGTGACGAGCGCGGGGGAGAGGAATACAACTTGGCTCTGGGAGACCTCCGCGCCACATCTGCGAAGAAATACATGGTGAGCTTGGGGATTGCCGAAGACCGCATACAGACGACGAGTTACGGCAAGGAGCGCCCATTCTGCACCGAGCACAACGAGGCGTGCTGGCAGCAGAACCGCCGCGCACACTTTGTAATGGTTCCGTGAGCTGGAAGCAACTCGCAAAGCTGCAGGGCAACTGCGGCTGACATGTATATCTTATCTCAGCGATCCGAACTGCGTTGGAAAGTGTCGCAACAAATGCAGGCGAACGCCGAGGAGAGAATCATTTTGAGCATTTTCACGAATAGGCATAGGGCGCTCGCGAATGCCTGAATCAGGTTCGTACTCTCGAGAAACAATCTTAGCCTTCAGTCTCGTGGCGCTGGTGGTGTCCTTCGCAATCGCGGGCGTAGCCTCCAGGCTGTATCACGGCCAGCAGGCATCCATGGCGCGTCAATGGTACCAGCGTGGCAACGCCGAACTCGCCGCAGGCCATGCCACAACGGCAGTGGATGATTTCAGCAATGCCCTGGTGTATTCGCGGGACAACGATCTCTTCGAGCTGCACCTGGCGCAGGCCTTCATTGCCGCCGGTCGGCCGCCGGAGGCCCGAGCTCACCTGGAAGAGATCTGGGAGCGCACTCCGGGCAGCGGCATTGTGAATCTGGAGCTGGCCCGCCTGGCAGCGCAGAGGGGGGACTCGAGCGAGGCAGTCCGTTACTACAACAATGCGATCTACGGCGTGTGGGAAGGCGAGGCCGAGCAACAAGAGAGGCGGCGAGACGCGGAATTTGAGTTGTACAAATTTCTGATGAAGCAGGGGCAGGGGGCACAGGCCGAAGCCGAGCTCGTGGCCATCGCTGCGGGTTTGCCCGCCGACCCTGCGCTGCATATCCAAGTGGGCAAGCTCATGTTGGGCAACAGTGATTTCGCGCACGCGCTGAGCGAGTTCCGTACCGCCCTGGAAGTGGGCCGCGCACAACCCGAGGCGCTGGAGGGCGCCGGCGAGGCATCCTTCCAACTGGGTGACTATCCCACCGCGGTGCGTTATCTCGAGCAGGCCATTCGCAACAAGACCTCTAAACCCACGGCGAGGCAACTGCTGGAGATCTCACAAGCGGTGCTCAATTTAGACCCCTTTGATTCTCGCTTGGGAGCCAGCGAACGCGCTCGGCGCGCGTCTCGCTCCCTGGCCCTAGCCATCGCGCGGCTGGATTCCTGCACCGGGCGGAACATTCAGGATCGCACCGCAACGCTGCCTGCGGATCTGCAGAATCTCTATTCGCAAGCAAGGAAGATGCAAGCACAGGGAAGCATCAATTCCCTGCAACGGCATCCCGAGGAAATCGGACCTCTGATGGATCTGGTTGCAAATCTGGAAACGGCGGCCGTGAAGAGCTGCGGCGAATCGTCTGAAGCGGCGGACCGGGCCCTCCTGCTCATCGCTCGCCAGCGAGGAGGCACACTGCCTTGACGAACTCGTCCGGCAAGGCAGCTTCCACAGAAAGCTCGGAGGTGGCGAGCATACCACCGGGTCGCGAGAGCGCGCTTCGAAGCATGGTCCGGCGAGTCCGCGTAGGACTCACGACACGCGAGGAAAGCCTGTTCCTGTTTCTGGCCGTCCTGCTGGGAGCCTTCGCCGGGCTGGCCGTCGTATGTTTCCGAGTATCCATCGAGTTTACGCGGGTATGGCTGTTGGGTTCCGGGCTTCATCCCACGCCCTTGCGCGCGCTTCTTGCTCCTACCCTGGGTGGAATCGTCGTGGCGTTTCTGGTGACACGATACTTCCCGCGGATCCGCGGGAGCGGCGTCACGCAGACGAAATCCGCCGTCTATATTTACGACGGCTACATCCCATTCGGTACGGTCCTGCAGAAATTCGCCCTCTGCTCCCTGGCGATTGGCAGCGGCCATTCCCTGGGGCCGGAGGATCCCTCCTTGCAAATCGGGGCGGGCATCGCATCGGCGCTCGGACGCCGGCTGCAATTCTCAAGAGAAAAGCTCCGGCTAATCGCTCCAGTGGGCGCGGCGGCCGGCTTGGCTGCGGCGTTCAACTCACCAATCGCCGCAGTGATTTTCGTAATCGAAGAGGTTATCGGCACCTGGAGCGCAGGGATTTTAGGCGCCGTCGTGTTGGCGGCGGTATCGAGCGTGGTGGTCACGCGGTTATTTTTAGGGGCAGAGCCGATGTTCCGCGTGCCGAGGTACACGCTGGCGCATCCTGCAGAACTTCTGGGCTACGCGGTTTTGGGTCTGGTGGGAGGCCTGGCGTCCATTCTCTTCGCGCGGTTGCTGGGTTTCCTGCGGCCCAGGTTGAAGGCGCTTCCTCGATGGACGTATTACTTACAGCCGGCCGCGGCGGGACTGATCATCGGCACGATCGGTGTGAAATTTCCGCAGGTGATGGGCGCCGGCTATGACTATATTGACCAGGCTATGCACGGAGAGTTTCTCTGGCAGATCCTTATCGTTCTGGCGCTCCTGAAAATCGTGGCGACGAGCCTGTCGCTGGCTTCGGGAACGCCAGGCGGCATGTTCGCGCCGACACTATTCATCGGCGCAATGGTGGGCGGAGCGGTCGGGGCCCTGGAACGGCACCTCGTGCCCGGCTTCGCGGGGCCGATCGGTGCCTATGCACTCGTTGGCATGGGAACGCTGTTCGCGGGATTCCTACGCGTGCCAATGACCTCGGTGTTCATGGTTCTTGAGGTGAGCGGCAACTATTCCATCATTTTGCCGGTAATGATCGCCAACACGCTGGCGTACCTAATCAGCCGCCGTTTTCAACCGGTTCCCATTTTTGATTTGCTCACGCGGCAGGACGGACTCAACCTGCCCTCTATGGAAGAAACCCGCGAACAGGCGACGCTGATGGTGGAGGAAGCCATGCAGCCGCCGTCGGGTCCGTTACTGCAAGCGGCGCAGACTGTGGCTTCCGCAACTGCCCAGATCAACGAATCGGGCGAGGAGGCTTTCCTAGTGAGCTATGAGACAGGGCGCTGGGCGCTGGTCCGCAAAGCCGCCTTGCGGGCAGCAGCGAACGAGGGAATGGAGTCATTGCCGCTGCGCGAAATCCTGCCGGCGGCACGGCTACCGCGGCTGCATCCAGACCAGCCCGTGGATTTGGCGCTGCGGCTGTTCCGCGACGCGCCGTTTTTGCCGGTGGTGCACCGCGCCGATGCCACCAGACTGGTGGGCGTACTGTCACTGAACGACATCCTGAACGCCTACCAACCCCGTGTAAAGAAGCACCGAAGCACGTGACGACGTTTTCTACTGCACCGAGGACTCTGGCGGAAGGAAGCTGCTGCGGCAACATCGCAGTGTGGCGCGGAACGAAGGCTAGCGGGAAGAGAGTGAATGCCCACTGCGGTCAATTTCCAGACACGGGCCTAACGTATCCGCACGCGCAGCGTCCCGTCAGGGGCGAAAATCGGTGGCTTCGGTTCTTGTACCTCGGGCATGGCGGGTATTTGCGCCGGGTTGCCTGAGCCTTTTTTAGGTTCGCGCGCACGGCAGCCAGCTTCGCGGCGGACCTCGAGCGTCCACCTCGGCGACCAATTCTCGGGAGCATCTCGGAACTCGAACGGTGGCTGATCGTCGAACGCATCAAGGCCGGGATGCGGAGGGCAAAACTTGAGGGGCAGAAGCTCGGCAGAACGCCGCTCAACATCGACCGCGAGGCTATTGTCCGCGACCGGATTTCTGGCATGAGCCTGACCGAGACCGCGAAGCGGCACAAAGTCTCCCGAGCGACCGTCGTTCGGCTCGTGCGGGAAGCGAGCCAGCATCGGGTTAGCTTAGCGGCGTGAACAGCCAGAACCCAAAAACGCCCGAGGATAATTACCTGAATAGGCTGGACGCCTATTTCGTCTGCGACGAGCTGGCCGTCCTCATGCACCGCCTCCGTGAACTGATCAGAGCAATTCGCGGTCGCACACGAAATTCGCGTTCCTGTCTTCGGCAGACGACATTTTCAGCGACTTGCTGGAAACCGTTGAGCGTGCGTGGGAAAACATAGAAGAAATAGCCGAGGGATTGGAGAGATGAACAGAGGGGAGATTCAGCGACAATGAAACGCGAGATCAAAATTCCGCCACGCCACAAAGTCATGCGGGCATTTCGCAGGGTATCAGGCCAACACTTCGTGGCCGCCTGCATCTGGTGCGGCCACGGCTACAGACAGTTCAGCCACGAAATCGAGGCGGCGCACTTCCGGGCTGCTCATCAATTTTCAGACGCCGGGGCGGAAGCCGGGAAAGACGCGGCTTGAGATCAGGGAGGTCGGGTGAGCGTGATTTGCGCCCTCTCGGGGCATCGTCGAACGTTTCACACTTGCGCTCAATCTTGAGGAGGACACTTGAAGACAACCGTGCGTGGCAAGCAGTACCCCGGTGTTCGCGGCAAGGTCGTGGATTGGGTCGAGCACAAGTTCGATGAAGGAACGCTCTACATTCACGTCCGTTTTCGAGACAAAACCGAACTCACATACACGCTCGGCTGCCGCCTCGTCATTGAGGAAGCTGTGCTTGGCGACCTGACGACGGGAAACTACAGGACCATCAGGGAGTATGTCTCCAACGAGCAGGGGTGACCGAGCCCACTCTGGATGAAGGCATTTCGGGAGCCAGCCGTGCAGAAGTCCGGCTGCGGTCTCACTTCCCGTAGATTCCCTTGTCCAGTCCGCGAATCAATCGGTCGGCGTGGACTTTGAACACGTCGCAGATTCGCAGCAGCGTGGTCACGGTGATGGAGCGTCCAGCCTCGATCTGCTGCCAGTGCCGTGCGGAGAACCCGAGCGAAATCATGTCCTCCTGCGTGTAACCGGCTGCCTCTCGGAGCTTCTTCGCTCGCTGTCCAAGGGCGCGAAAGAACTTGGCGTGGTTAACCACGCCTCTCTATGTAATGGCACACGAGCAGAAACACCACGAGCAGATTAGCTGTATAATGACCGAGTGCCCAAAGTCACTGCACGATTCGGTTCGTGTCGCCTGAAGGCCACGCTCGCCCGCTGAGGCACAGGAGCAGGACCATGAAAAACAAACCGATTGGATGGTTGCTGCTTTTGGTCGGCGGGATAGGGTTTGTGTGGGCTTTCTGGTTTCTTGGCGCGAAGCCGCATTTAGCTCAACAGATTGCCCTGCCTGACGCTGTAACCGCACCCGACACCGTTCAAACTCAAGACCAACCGCCGATGTCTGAAAGTGAATGTGATGCAGAACAGGGATTCATCTATAATCAGACGGTATCAATTGGTGAAGCGTTCGCTGACGCTGCCCATAGTGATGTAAAAAAACACCCTGAATGTGGGAAGTACTGGTTTCCCCCAACTGCCGATGGTAGCACCCCGACCGTGTGCCGAAACGACACACAAGAAATAAACTATAATTGTGTGCCCGACGTGAATTACAGCGTCGGACTTTGCAAGGAAGTAATGGCACATATATGGTGGGACAACCATAACATTCCAATAGATGTAACTGTACCCCTTTCCAGTTTTTTCCGTGTGCACCCTGAATGTACGGATGTTCATTGTTATTCGTCAGCTTGCGAACGCGAATAAGACTACGAGGGTGTCACAGGGGTACGGATCAAGCCGCAATGCACCGTCACGCACCCGTGTCCACATAATCCATGACCCGATCCATACGGGTTCGATACGGGTTTGGGGGGAAATCGACGAAAAGCCCCATAAAGGACGGTTAGCTCAGCGGTTAGAGCATCCGGTTTACAACGGCAAGCCGCCTAAGTGCCCTACAGAGGCTCAGCAATGGGATGCACCCCTGGAAAAAATGCGTGACCGCCTTTCGCATGAATGGTCAGAGCAAGTTAGAGGAGCGCGTTCACAGTTTGTTTCTGCCCGTCTAATGCGCACTTCCCCGTTGCCACGGGATTCAGGAAACATTGCATCACTGGTTTTTCCCACATCGGCCATAAAGAGTCACCTTCCCGTCAACCACGTTTGCCACATAGCGACCCTGGCTCAGGAATTGCATGACCTTCTTGCCTGAGAGTGCCATTTGTTACCAACGGGGTTTCGTTTCCGGGTTTTGCTCCAACCCCCGAATCTCGTTCCCATCAAAAATGAAGTCCACCTGCCGCAGACGGCGCTTCAGAGTCCGCCGAACGGGATAACGCTGTGTATCCAGCACGACGATCCTGGCGTCCTCGACGAGGGCCTACCTCCAGACCTCGACTAGCGTTTGCTCTGAAGGAAGGCTTCATTTGCGTCATGCCATCGTGCTTTGCATCATGAGAAGTGAAGTGACTCGTCCATTGTCACTATATGGCAACTCACGCTTTCACAGTGTACCGATGCTTCGCATTCCAAGCAGAAGGCCGTTTTCCCACAGGCCTATCGCAATTTCGCTTTCTTTTGGTTTGACAATACGCTTCTGCGTACGTATCTTCCGCAGCAATTTAGCCATCTTCTCGGCGGATTGGAGGACGTATGCGCTATTTCCGGCTCGCGCTCCTGATTCTGGTTTGCTTCGTCTGTTCAGCATCCGTTTTAGGTCAGCAATCCACTTCGGGGGCCGCAACAACGCCAACGAGCGATCCCCAGGCTGTGGCACTGCTGCAACGCGCCCTGAGCGCGCTTACCGGCGCGGTCAGTATTAGTGACGTAACGCTGACCGGAACCGCGCAGCGCCTCGCTGGCTCTGATGACGAAACTGGCACGGCCACACTGAAAGCCTCGGCCACAGAGGACAGCCGCGTCGACCTGAGTTTTCCATCGGGGAGTCACAGCGAGATTCGCAATCACGCCGCCATACCGCTATCCGGCGCTCTTCCGTCCGGCGTGCCCGCATCTCTGTCGCAAACGCCGCAGCCGGTGGGTGTCTGGTCAGACCCCGATGGCGTTCTCCACGGCATGGCCGCCCACAACATCATGACGGACGCTACCTGGTTCTTCCCGGTGCTCACTCTAGAAAAGATCGCCTCGGCGCAGAACTACGTGTTTTCGTACATCGGCCAGGAAACCCATGACGGCATAACCGTTCTGCACGTTTCCGCGTCGCAGCAGTTCCCTCAATTAGCTCAAAATTCATCAACCAGCAATTCACCAGGCCCTAGTCCGGCGCAATTTCAGGCGCTCGTGCAGCATTTGAGCCGAATGGATTTCTATATCGATCCCAACTCCTCGCTGCCGACCGCGTTGGATTTCAACTCGCATCCCGACGACAACGCTTCGATCGACATCGCGACTGAAATTCTCTTCTCCGGCTACCAAAAGATCGGCGGAGTTCTCGTCCCGCTACACGTTCAAAAGTACTTGAACAACAGCCTCGTCCTGGACCTCCAACTCAGCGATGCCAGTATCAATTCCGGCCTGTCCGCTTCAACCTTCGCATTACAGTGACAAGAGGAGCCTCACGATGAAGCTCACGCTGCGTTCGATCTGCCTGGTCGTCCTGCTCTTCGTTTCAATTGGAGTCGCTTCAGCGCAAGTGCAAACGGGCCTCCCACCTTTCTCAGCATTCGGCGGCGGCCCAGATCAAATCAATCTGGCGAATCTGAACGTACATCTCCGTATGCCGGTTGTGAGCAAACCGGGTCGGGGACTGCCCTTCACGTACAACCTGAGCTACGACAGCTCCCTCTGGACTCCGCGCAACAGCAGCGGCACAGCCGTGTGGACCCCCTCCACCAACTGGGGTTTCACAATGGGAGTTCCGGCTTGGAATGGTCAAGTCACCGCCAACATAAGTTCGAGCTGCACCTATATACCGCCGCCGTACAACTACTACCTCTGCATTTACAGTGACTCCAACTACGCCTATCGGGATAGCAACGGAACACTACACTCGACGACTTACAGCTATTATGAGGTTTGTAGCCCTAGCTGTTCTGGTGGCTCAAGTGGCAGCCTTGTCGCGACGGACGGCTCCGGCTACACGATCTCCTCCAGCGCCAATTCTGTCACGGATCGATCTGGCGCTGTTATCTATACGGGATCGACCACTCTAGGCACAGCTGGCAGCATCGAGGACACGAATGGGAATTACGTAAGCGCTACCGCGGCCGCCCCTCCCGGCACGTCAACCACATTTACCGACACGCTAAATCAATCGCCACTTGTTATTGAGCCGGGCGGGCCAACTCCTCCTTACGCCTATTATGTCACGCCGACTGGCAACGTCTACGTCCAGTACACCAGCTATACGGTGCGCACCGCCTTTGGCTGTAGCGGCGTGTCAGAATACGGCCCCACCACACAATACCTGCCGACGGAAATCCTCTTTCCGGACGACACGGCCTATGCCTTCACTTATGAGCAAACCCCCGGCTATCCTTCTGGCTACACGACAGGCCGAATCGCGTCACTGATTCTGCGCACTGGGGGCACCATCAATTACACGTACCCCGGTGCAAACGACGGAATCGTCTGCTCCGACGGCAGTACGGCTACATTGAATCGGCAGACGCCTGACGGCACGTGGCAATATGCCCGCTCCGAAAATGGCACGGCGTGGACGACTACGATCACGTCCCCTATGTACAACGGGCAAACAAATAAAACAGTAATGAACTTTCAGGGAATCTATCCCACCGAGACTCAGGTTTACCAAGGATCGAGCACCGTACTGAAAACGATATACACCTGCTACAACGGCGCCGCCCCTCCTTGCAACTCAACATCGATCACGCTGCCCATTACCCAAGAGACCACTTACGCTCAATGGCCCGGCGGCTTTGAGTCGGAGGTGAACGCGACATACAACTCTTATGGTCTGGTTACGGAAGATGACGAGTACGGCTATGGGAGCGGAGCACCCGGATCAATCGTCCGAAAAACCTTCACTTCCTACGCCAGCTTGGGGAACGGGATTGCTAATAGACCCTATCAGATCACCATTGAAGATGGGGCGAACAATGTGAAATCCCAGACGACATACACGTACGACCAAGGAACCCCTACTACCAGCTCTGGAACCGCACAGCATGTTTCGATTTCTGGCTCACGTGGAAACGCGACGACAATCAGCAACCTTGTTTATGGCTCAACGACTTTGAGCAAGACGGTCACCTACTACGACACGGGCACCGTAAACATCGCGACCGATGTCAATGGAGCGCAGACGACGTTCAACTACGCGAACGCGACCTCAACCTGCCAAAACGCGTTCCCAACCAGTGTCACCGAACCTCTCAATCTCACCAAATCGACGGTCTGGAATTGCAGTCAAGGGTCGGCAACGTCGGAGACCGACGAAAACAACGCGACTACATCCTACGGTTTTAGCAATTCGGGCTACTGCGTGTACTACCCAGCAGGATGTCCCGCGACTATCACGGACCCGCTCGGTAACGTGACGACGCTCACGTACAACGGCCAAACTTCCAGTGAAAGTTCCTTAGTCTTCAACGGCGGCAGCTCTACAACTAATTCCCTAATGATACTCGACACGCTCGGCAGGCCTCATTTCTCTCAGGTAAAGGAAAGCCCGTCATCCAGTACGTACGACTCCGTCGAAACTGACTATGACGCTCTTGGTAGGCCAGATCGAACGACTCTTCTATACGCGGGAACTTCGGGTCAACCATGCTCTGGTGCGTGTCCTGGGACGACGGTATCCTACGACGCACTTGGACGCATCACATCCGTTGCTGATGGCGGAGGCGGAACGGTAACGTACGCATACTCTCAAAATGATATTCTGGTCACTGCTGGTCCTGCCCCGACGGGCGAAAAAACGAAGAGCAAACAATTCGAATACGACGCCCTTGGACGCTTGACCTCCGTCTGCGAAATTACGAGCGCGACCGGCAGTGGAACGTGCGGACAAAATACTGCGCAAACCGGCTACTGGACGAACTACACGTACGATGTGGATAACAATCTCGTCAGCGTCACCCAAAATGCTCAGTCGTCCAACTCGCAGAGTCGGACCTACTCTTACGACGGTCTGGGCCGCATGACTTCGGAGACGAATCCCGAATCCGGCACCAAGACCTACTATTACGACTCGGACTCAACAATGTGTGGACTTGGCCCGTACACTTCGAACGGCGATTTGGTGAAAACCACCGACGCGGCGGGAATCTGCACGACCTTTAAGTACGACGCGCAGCACCGAATGACGGATGTCGGCAGTAACGAATCAGGCAGTTCGTGCAAGCGGTTCCGCTACGACAATACGACAGGTGTGCTCGGGTCGCGTCCTTCTGGTGTGAGCACTGCCAACACGATGGGCCGACTTGCCGAAGCCGAAACGGATAACTGCTCTTGGCCCATCACCCAAGCATCCATCGTCACCGACGAGTGGTTTAGCTACGATGCGCGAGGCGAAACGTCCGACTTGTGGCAATCCACGCCCGATTCAAATGGCTACTACCATTCGAATGCAACCTACTGGGCAAACGGTGCGCTCAATGAATTGAGTGGGGCAACGAACGTGCCTACTTATGGCATGACCTGGAACCTCGATGGAGAGGGGCGGGTGTCCTCGACAACAGATGGGAACGGCTATCATCCCCTGGTGAGCACAAGCTTCAATGCTGCTAGCCAGCCCACGATACTCAATTTCGGCTCCGGGGACAGCGACAGCTACAGTTACGACCCTAATACAAACCGCATGACGCAATATCAGTTCAACGTGAATGGGCAATCGGTCACTGGCAATCTCAGTTGGAATGCAAACGGGACGCTCGCAAGTCTGCTTATTACCGACCCCTTCAATTCCTCCAACACGCAGGCGTGTAGTTACACGCACGATGACCTCGTCCGCATCGCAACCGCGAATTGTGGCACTGCGTCGCAGACGTTCTCTTACGACGCCTTCGGCAACATCAGCAAATCCGGCAGTCCGTACAGTTTTGCCCCGACCTATTCACCTTCGCCGAGCACGAATCATGTGGCGCAAGTCGGGAACTGCTATCCGACTTACGATGCTAATGGCGATGCGATGAACGACTGTCTCCACACCTATTCGTGGGATGCCTACGGTCGCCCAACGAGAATTGACGGAGTGGGTATCACCTACGACGCTCTGGGTCGCGAAGTAGAATTTGGCAGTAGCGGGGCGTACACGGAGATCGTCTACTCACCCATCGGGTTCAGGATGCAACTGATGAACGGGCAGTCGGCGCTACAAGATTTTGTCCCCCTTTCGGGCGGAGCGATGACGATATATACACCCTCTGGGCTATATTGGCGGCATTCCGACTGGCTGGGGAGTACGCGCTTCACCTCAACGTCATCTCGAACGATGTTCTCGGACGTTGCGTACGCTCCATTTGGCGATCCGTACGCCGTTGCGGGGGCGGACGACCTGTTATTCACGGGCATGAATCAATACACGGTTTCGGGCGTATATGACTTCCCCGCGCGAGAATACAACGCCATCCAAAGTCGCTGGCCGTCTCCCGATCCCGCAGGAATCGCCGCCGTCAGTCCTGCCGATCCCCAGACTTGGAACCGGTACGCCTACGTCCGCAACAGTCCTTTGTCTTTTATTGACCCCACTGGTATGGACGGTCTAGATTATTACAATTGCGAGCAAAACCCGGGTGCTTGTGCCGATAACTGGGAAGACTTCAGCGGTGCCTGGGGTACATCGTACTCGATGGACGGGGTCGCGGTCCCTTCCTCCATTGCCTTAAGTGCCTTGAGCAACTTCGACGCTGCTGCCCCCTGCCCGAACAACAACTGCAGCGCACTCGCAATCGGACCGGACGGTCAATGGTATGAGGAATTCGAATTTCCCTGCGCTCCTGGGACGGTCGTTCCATGTGTTGGAACGGGCCTATTGCCTTTGCCCGACCAATCGACGTGGCAACAGCCGTCGTGGCGACAGATAATCCATTTGTTCGCGAGCGTGCCGTGGCAACTGAATCTCGCCGCGTTCGTCCCCATAGGAGACTTCCCAGTCGGACCAGGGCCAGCACTAACCATCGCCTATGATCCGTCGTCGCACACCGTCTGTGCTGGGGGCGGATTCGGGGCCGGCACGCTTGGTAAGGCCATCAATTTCGGTCCACTCATGAATGGGAACATTAGTAACGCCGACTCGATACTCAGCGGGCCGAGCCTCTCTGGTGGCGCACAAGTTAGCCCCTTCATCGGGTACCAAGCAAGCGGGAACAGCAGCGGATGGTTGGGAGGTCTAAGTGTTGGGACACCTGGTCTGTCCATCACAGCGACTTACAGCGGATGCAAGGGGTTCTAGATGTTTGACTTAATATTTATTCTTTTGGTCATCGTTGGCATTTCTTTAGGGGCACTGCACGCGACGCTAATGCTGGTATCGCCCCAGACACACAGGCGATTTAACTTTTGGCTCTCCACAATGGGACGACGCCCGAAACTGAGGCTTGATGAGAGAGATTCCGGGAAGGATTTGGAACTGTCTTATCGCGCCGCTGGCTTGATCATTCTGGCTGGCTTGGTTGCGTTCGTATGGGTAGGAGTAAGTAGTCTGATGCGCGTCCATGGCCAGCCGAGCCCGAGCACAAAAGGGCCAAGCGAAGCACGACCGACATGGCTGCCGTTTGTAGTCGGTTTCGCCGCAGTCGCTGGTGGAATCTACTGCATCAAGAGACCTGAGGCGTTATATCGCTGGAGCTCGAAGGCAGCCGTGCGACTGCGGCAAGACACGTCTGACGTAGCTAGGATGCGGCGGACCGCGCTGTTAATGGGTTTGTGCCTCATAGGATTTGGACTGTTCGCCCTCGCGACCGGCTTCGCGACACTCCTACACTGAAACCTATCCCTCGGCGTGACCAGAACCCAGAACACGGAAGGCGGACAGGCTGTAGATAGAATCCGTAACAGTGAAAACCTCGAAGTCGCATCAGGTCAATGGCTCGCGCAGGGCCGACTCCTTGACTCGACGGTAATTCCGCTAGGTGCGAAAATAGGAGCGCGGACGAAGTCCCAAAACGCGGCAATCATAGAATATATGCCACGGCAAGCCAATCAAGAGGAACAGCTGCTTATAGATCGTGCGGCCGCCGCAGAGTTGCCCTCTGTCGAGGCCGTGCGCGAATGGGCGCGTGAAAAACGTGCGTTTATTTCGAGCGTGATGACGGAATTGGCCGAGGAGCGGCGCGCTGTAGCTGCCGGCGTTCGCGCCGTTGGAATGCGCGCGGTAATGTTTGAGGAATTCGGGGGACGCGATGCCGATCCCGAGGGAGCCTATCTTGCCGAAGTCGAAGGCTCGGACATTTACATCGGGATTCTGGGCAGGCGGTACGGTACGCCTTTGAAAACGAGATTCTCAGCGACCCACACGGAATACCTTCATGCTGAGAAACACGCCTTGCGCATCGCAGTATGGACTTCGGCGACGACGGACAGGGAGGGACATGAGCAATCTTTTCTCGAAGAAGTCCGTACATTTCATGTCGTTCCAGGATTTCGCACAGTTGCCGATCTGCAACGGCAAGTTGAGGAAAGGATGAGTGCGATCGCAGCTGAAGACTTGGCTCCTTGGTGCAAATTGGGAAACGTCGTGTTCCGTTCTAGCGAAGTCGAAGATCGTGGAGAGCTTATACATGTTACGGCGCGTGTGAGAGACGATGCCGTGGCGCGGGCTCTCGAAGCGGCTCGTGGCGATCAGTGGAATCGAGGGATCAGGTCACGATTCACCTGGTCTGGTCGCAGCAAATACGTAAAGGTTGCGGGAGTCCAGGTCACGAGCACGTCAGCGAGGTCCAAGATGTTTCGCTTGGAACTCGAAGTACAGGAGGCTCCGCGGGATTCTTTCCTTGAGGTCAGTATCGGGCGGATGAGTCCGGGCGATCTGACTGAGGCTGCTTTGCGAACAGTTCTGTTCGGAGAGCTCAATCCGCTGGCCAATCAGCATATGGATTTCGCGACTGAAATTAGTGATCCGCTAAAGCCGTTAAGAGAGAACCCAGTTTCAGAGGAAATCATTCGCCCCCTTTCGGAGTTGCTGCTCACCGACCTTCTCGTTGGAACGGGTCGCGCGACAAGCGTCCGTGAATTCAGGCTCGGTGTCCCAATCCGGGGACGCCGCAGCTTGACCCTTGGCTGGGAAACACCGAATCGCTATGAGAACGAGCCCACAAAGGCTTGGAGAATTCAGGGAGAAGTAAATATATAGATGCGCGTATTTGCAGCAATGAGCATACGAGCAAGGTACCTGAACTACTAGAGGCGAGGTGCCTGCTATGGGAAATCGTGCGCCACGGCTGGCTCTGCCTCCTCGCCAGATGGCACGTGGCGGTGGTCAACAAAGGTATGGAAGCCCCGTAACCACCAACCTGCGCCCACAGGTCATTCCCCGCCGCTCGGGCGTTTTTGCGCTTCGTGGAGCCGAACACAACGATGCTGTCTCCCCTTCTGGCGTCGGCTTTGACATTGCCTGCGGTAACAAAGCAGTGCGGCTGGACATCCCGCCGCAGAGGTTGGGGCAACCCGGGCACGATCAGTTTTGGCGTTGGCCGAAACAACTCTGAGAATGGTTTTTCTGCTAAGCTGGACGCACTGGCAAGATTGCTATGCCCGATGATTCGTTCCTGAACTCACCGCGCTCGCGCTTCCGTGCCGCCTTGATATTGGCCATCGTGGCCGACGCGGTGCAGATTGTCGTTTTTCCTTTGTTTGTAGAAGGGGCGCTATCGCCGCTGGGTGACATCCTGGATTTGATTGTGGCGGTGGCATTGTTTCGCCTGCTTGGCTGGCACTGGGAGTTCCTGCCGTCGTCCATGGCCAAACTATTGCCCGGCGTCGATCTGGTTCCCTTCTGGACACTCGCGGTTGCCAACATATATCGGAAATGGAAACAAGTTGAGGCGGCTGGAGACATAATTGATGTGGCGCCCGTGGAACGGAAACTCCCGAATCACTGATTCTGAAACGTAGATGAAAACAGAACAGATGGCAGAGCCACCGTCGTTGAGCCATCATATCCACTGTCTTGGTTCACGAGTTTCGTGCCTACCCCTGTTGGAAAATGGCGCAGAACAACTCGGGAGGCGGAAATGGCAAAGCGAACACGTATAACCGCGACGTTTCGAGAGGACGACCCTGTACAGCCGCGCCGTCGCCCGCGAAAGAAGAATACGAACACAATCATAATTGTGCTCGTGCTTATCTTGCTTTGCCTTTTCATTCTGAGGCGCACGCAACAATCCGGCGGGTTCCGTCCACAACCGGTATCACTGCCACGGCACTAAGCTGCTTGGGGGAACCATCCGCTTCGTCCGCCAGGCGCCGAAACCACTCTCGGTTCCAACCGAGGTCTGGATCAACAAACCGCTCAACGCAGATGAAAATGCTCACTAAATTCCATGACCACTGGTCTCAAACTCGTTGACACGCGCCGCCCGAGATCACGGAACGGAAGGCGAGAACAATCCTGCTCAATGGGGCGGGCTGGACGTCACGAAAAAATCCGGCCACTGGAGAAGTGTTTTTTCTTGACTCCCTTTATAGAACTTACTGGGACCTAGTGCGTTGCGACGAGTGATGTTCCGTAACCAATTACGCACGTGTACTATGGTCACCGGACGGGAATCCGAGCTTAGATTGTGGACATCAATGCCGGGCGAACAAAATCGATGGGAGCAATACAAGGGGATTCTTGAAAAACGAGCGGCAGACCGCCCAATTTACTGGGTCGCGGCCACAGCCGTATTTTCCTTCGTTGCGGGAGTCAATACGATTTGTGCTCTCTTTGGCGGCCGTGTTCTACCCCACTTCGGCATAGCGCTTGTGATCTATGCATTGACGACATCGTACCTCTTCGTTGCGCTGCTCGGCCTTGCGTTGGTCAGAGCCCTTCGTCGGCAGAGCAAATCGACCTGACGTTCGTCTAGTCTTCAATGTCCGGCGGTCGCAACGAAGGATGCTGCTTGCAAATCGGCTCGACGATTTGTTCGAAGACTTCATACATGACGTGGCCAACACCGCGCTTGAACGCTTTGTATTCCTCAGGTGAGGCTTTATGCTCAACAGATCGGATGGCATCGTCCATCTGGTCGTTGATGCTAAGGAATAATTGAAGAACGTGCTTCGCAATCTCCTTATCTTCAAACAAGTATCACACCGTGTGTTGAGTTATCCCGATTCTTGACGAATCATAACGCACATGCCTGCTGCGACGACCAGCACCTTCACGGGGTGGGCTGGTTTCCCGCAAGGCGGCGGCCTTCGAGATACCAGCTACATGTAGGGTCTTGGTCTGTCATGCTGCTTTCTCCGTGTCCCCTGCGGCGGTGCTTGCAGTCAGGGAATGCACGAGTTCGAGTTCGTCGAGGATGTTCAGCAATCTCGTCCACATTTCTTCGCCGTCCCCGTCGTGGTACACATCCGGATAGCAAACGATCTTGCTATCCGCATCCAATCCAAAGCCGTCCAGCACGATTTCGCTCGCACGTCTCCAACAAGATATCGCAATTTCCACGTCAGCGTTGATTCGCTCGACCGGAGCTTCGATCAGCACGGCATCGTGCACCGTGGCACAGAGTGCGAGACCTTCGTCGACCATGAAGATCGCCGCTAGGCGCATGAAGTCGGCGCAGGCGGCCTGCATGGGAAAGTTGGACAGCGCGGTGGAGGATGTCTCTGCATCGACGGGCATTCTCCAGCCGAGGGGTGTAGACATTCCTCCTGTAATTTCGGCGTGCAGCACCTCGTTTTCGATCCAGCGCCAATACTGCCGGTAAACCTTGCGGAGGTCCCGATGAACACTCTCCGCACGCCAGAGCGGGATGCCCGCATTCTGAGACAGCCCGAACGGAGTTTGCCCGTACTGGGCTCCCAGCATGCCGACCTTGTAGAGTTTTCTTTCTTCCGGGTGAGACTTCTTGGTGGCGTCGGGCGGCACCGCACCAGCCATTTTCGCCAAGCGCATGTAGACATCTTCGCCGGAACGGTAGGCGTCCAGCATTGCTTGGTCACCGGACAACGCCCCGGCGATGCCGAACTCGGCGCTTACGAGGTCCACATAGGCGAGCGCCTGTCCGGGCCCTGGCTTGATGAGAAAACGTGCCCAGGCGGGAAGCGAGAAGATGAATCCGCCCCCTTTGGGTTGACTCCGTCCCGTTGCCGTCCACCACGGCCACGGGTGCACTCGGCACCGTCCGTCGATGCCTATGGGCAACTGGAAATGGCGCAGCGTCGTGAGGACCTTCCGAGTCTGTCGCAGCGGTTCAAGATACGGATGCCGCTGTGCCATCGCCTTGAAAATCTTCTCGTCCTCTGGTTTATTTTCAGGATCGGCAACGCTGAACTTTCCCGATGCCGTGCGGGGCCATTCGTCGGTGAGACCCATGCGCTCGATCAAGGCGCGGAATCCTGACTCGCTCCATTTCACCTTCCCCGTTTTGTCTTCTTGATAGACCCCGTACCCATGCTCTTCCTCGACGCGCCGTGCAAGCGAAGAGGCCAATCCAGTCCAGTTCTTGACCAACCGACCGTATGCCATCAGGTCAACGGGGATGCCATTATGCTCGATCCAAGCGACCGCTCTGGTGAAATTGCCCCGCAGCAGCGCTTCTTCCAGGCTGAAATGCGGGAGCATCGCCGGCAGGAGAGCGGCGGTGTTCGTTACGTCCTCCATGCAATAGTCGAGAATGGCTGCCCGTTCATCGCCGCTAAACGGGTGCCCTCGCAGGATCAGGTCGCGCATCTCCTCCTTCTCGGCTGCGGTCATCGCGTCCAGACCGTATTTCGCGAGCGTGAGCAGAAGCGTCGGCACGTAACGTTTGCTTCGCTCGTCCTTTTGCGTATTGGTGAGCAGCATTTCCTCGGCGTACAAATCGAGGATCGTGGTGGGCAGTTCCCAGCCCGATGCGAGGAAGTACGACCATTCTGCCGGAGCACTGAAGCTGACGTAGAGGATGTCGGGGTCGATCGGCAGCGGACACGGCTGCTGCACGCCGGACTCTGCAAAGATGCGCCACTCGCAGCCTGTGATGAGCGACTTGGCGCACAGGCAAACCGGGATCACCGGCTCGCCCGCGCGTGCGACGTACTCGGCATCCAAGACAATCACGTCACGGATGCCGAGGTTCGCGAGGTCAGGAGCCATACGTGAGCCCCCGGAGGCTACGGATGACAGGGTGGTCGATCGTGTCGATGCAATTGGCTTCGAAGGCGGTGTTCAGGATTTCGCTGAACGTCATCTTCGGCCAGACCGGCTCGATCGCACGCATCCCCTTTGAGCGCCGCATTGAGATGGGTAAGGCTCATCCGTGGCCTATTCCCCATCCCAGTATGTCGCGGTCTCGTGTCTACGCGCGCCCGCCAATTGGATTTTTGTGGAAGTTGGCGAGAGAAATCAAAAAACGGTGGACGACTCTCCCGCCAAGGGTTGCCGTCCGCCCGCGTTTTCGATCTGTCTTTATAGTACCGATCAGACCGAAAAAAATTTCGCTTATTTGGACCCCTCCAGAAGGCAGCGAGCGCCCTCAAACAGGACTTGCAGGTCGGCGTATCCGATACGCCCGGACCTTCAAATACAAGGGCGTATCCGTCATCATCGACGAAGGCACCAGGTGTTTCGCCGTAGGTATCAACTACGGTGGATTCGACGACCAAACGACCGCAAGCCGTGAATGTATCTGCCTCGGGGTTTTCGTTGTACGGATTTGGATAGTGGGTCTTTGTCTTTTTGTTTCCGAATGACAAGTGCACGTTCATGTTGTTTCTCCTGGTTTCACTTCGCAGCCCGGCAGGCAGTAGATCAGATCGTGTATCTTTTCGGGATCGTCCGCCTCGAAATTCAGCGATTCTTCCGTGGCCAACTCGTCGTAGGCGAGGAACATGGGCGTCTTGGCCCGGTCGAGGAGACGGGCGCGCACCCTGCCTTGTATACTCACGCCGTATCCCGCCGCTTTCGCAACACGGCGCGCCGTGGTCGACACCGCGCCTTCGAACCAACTGACCGTGCCGTCCCTTGTCAATTCTACGAGCGTCTTGGCGGCCAGCGTCTCGATTATTTGTTTCTGCTTCGGCGTCGGTTTCTTCCGCTTCGGCTCGGATACTGCGGCCCCTGTCCTGTATTTCGGGATCATCTGAGAAACCCAATCACGCACGTCGCCTTGTACGCTCGCGCCGAGAGTTTCGGCGGCGGGTTTCGCCCGGACCCATTCTTTTCCGTTCTCGTCGTACCAGAGACCGTCCGCGCGTTGCGTGATCGTATGGGTAGGGTAAGGTTCGGCTTCCACGGAAGCCGCCTGTGCGGCTTTCAGTTTCGCTTCGTCCGCCAGAACCTTTGCCGCTATAGCGGGGGGAAGAACATTTCCGGCACCGTCACGGACGATTTCCGTGTTAGGTGCGGCCTCGTGTGCAGCTAATGCGGCGGCGTTACTTTTCACGTGTTTTGCGTGTTTCCGTGCGTCTTTTTCCGCCGCTACTTGTTCAGCGGTTTTAGGTTCTTCAAGCAGGCGGCGAATCGTGCGGGGATCACGGTGCAGGTGCACGTGGCAGATTTCACCCCAGGTGTAGCATGTGTGACCGTCTACTATGACAGGCGTCTTCCAGCGGTTGAACTTGTCACGGGGACGTGCGGCAAGCAACTCTTGCAGCTTCATCACATATGCGTATCCGTCACGGATTGCATAGAACACGGGACTCACACGGTTGTTCAGCAACTCGTATAAGACGGGACCGTTATCGTCTATGAAATCGTCAGGAGAAGTGAAAGCGGCGGCTTGTTCCGCCGTGTAAGCGGTCAAAAGCGTAGCGGACATTTTGTCCGCAACGGTCAGACTGGTTGATTCAGGGGATTGTGACATAAACTTCGCTCCCCGTGTTTTTCACGGAAGAACGAAGCTCTTGGGTAGGTCAAGAATGCTACGTGGACTGTCACGGCGGCTCGCACGTGCTGGCGTCTACTATCGTGAAGCTCGCATATCCCTAAGACGGAGCACCTGAACTACGGGGGACGCTTAGTTGAGCCAAACCGCCGTGCAACACTCGCCTCGAATTGTAGAAAAAAAATTATAGCACAACACGAGACGAAACACAACGGCACCAGTTGACTGGTAGTGGGGCTACTTTGATCTTTTTGAAGAGCACGACGGCATGGGTAAGGTTATCAGAAGCGCAGATGGCTTGCCGTGTCATTCCTAAGGCATCCGTCATCTGCTTTGGTATTTCCCCGAGAATCAGGCGGAACAAAATACGGCGATCCGTTTCGTCCCAATGTTTCATCACGTGTGCTTGACGGTACGCTCGCCTGGATTCCGCCCGCTCATAGGTATACAGCGTGTGATTTGACCATGCGACCCTTGCGTCCTCCGGGAATTCCATGTACTCGCGGTGCATTTGATCGTCGGACACCACTGTAGGCGGAGTCGCTCGCCCGGGTGCGGGGGTGGGCAATTTGGGGTTCCGCATTGGTTTTCGTTTTGGGTTACTGGCCGGACTATGCCCTGATTTGCTCTTAGCGCGCACGACCGCAGGTTAGAACGGCCCGCCATGGGAGGGCCAGCGTGAGTGGCCGTCTGAGTCGTCTATGAGTTACTCAGATGTAGGGCTCCCCGCTAATTTAGACGTTCAGGGCCTCGTTTTTAGTTAGAGCTGCAAAAGCCAAGAAGGCCTCGTGCGGGGTGCGGTTTTCGACTCCGCGGTGAGGCCGGTCGTGATTGTAC
>Ga0187860_1000429_pt1 | contig 41324 bp, 40 predicted proteins | sample June2016WEW_10_4_FD_132981 | JGI IMG/M metagenome (GOLD analysis project Ga0187860, IMG submission 132981) | Peatland microbial communities from SPRUCE experiment site at the Marcell Experimental Forest, Minnesota, USA - June2016WEW_10_40 | ecosystem: Environmental > Terrestrial > Soil >...
CCCCGTCACCTGCGCCGGCCGGGGAGGTACACGCCAGGTCCGTCGCAGGTATACGCGAGGTCCATCACAGGACAGCGGGGACCGGCCGGGCTGGGAGCGGATCGGTCCCGGGCCACCGCCGACCGCGCCATCCAGACCCAGTGCGGCCTGCTGACCTGGGCGAGATGACGCGACGAGCCACCCGGGGCGTCGGCGGCGCGCTGCCAGCGGAGGCTCAGGCCGACGCCTGGCGATCAGGAAGGGCGCCGCGCCGTCCGGCGGATCCTGCGACCATGCTGCGGGCCGCACCCAGGAATCACCGGTAGCCTCCCCGCCCCTGGCAAGCCCGTCACCGCGACGGATGGCTACCGCAACCCGCAGAGCGAGCCCGGTTCTTCCGCCTTCTCGGCCTGAGCGATCCGCCCACGGCGACCACCCGGCGGGGTTCATGATCGCGGACGCTGTCCGCTATATGTCCGTGCACGGCTAGACACAGTGGGACTCTCATGGACTCAGCGGGACCTCGTCAGGCTAAAAGCAACAGCCCGCGAGGCCGGGAAATCCCAGCTCACGGGCCGTTTCCGCAGGTGGTGGCAGGTGTTGGGTTCGAACCAACGTAGGCTGAGCCGACGGTTTTACAGACCGCTCCCTTTGGCCACTCGGGCAACCTGCCTCGCCGGTCCCGGCAGGGACGAGCACTGTGAAGGATAGCGGAACTCGGCCGTTAGGTCAGCACCGAGGTCCGCCGGACCGGGCTAGGGGCCTCCGGGGGCCGGACACGCCCAGGCTCAGGCGCGGCCGTCAGTTGCGCTGCTGAGCGTGGCGACGTCTAACCTGGACCCCGTGGCAGGTGAATCCTCATTCGACGTTGTCTCGAAGATCAATCGCCAGGAAGTCGATAACGCGCTGAACCAGACCGCCAAGGAGATCAGCACGCGCTTCGACTTCCGGGGCGTGGGCGCATCGATCGCGTGGTCGGGCGATCACGGGGTGGAAATCAGGGCGAACAGCGAGGAACGGGCCAACGCGGTCCTGGATGTCTTCAAGGACAAGCTGGTCAGGCGCTCCGTGTCGCTGAAGGTGCTGGACGCGGGCGAGCCGAAGCTCTCCGGCAAGGAGTACCGCCTGGCCATCAGCCTGAGGGAGGGCATCTCCCAGGAGGACGCGAAGAAGATCTCCAAGCTCATCAGGGACGAGGGCCCCAAGGGGGTCCGCGCCCAGGTCCAGGGCGACGAGCTGCGTGTTTCGTCCAAGAAGAAGGACGAACTGCAGGACGTGATCAGCCTCCTGAAGGCCCGGGAGTTCGATCTGGCCCTGCAGTTCGTCAACTACCGCTAGCGCGGCCAGGTCATGCCCGGCTACGACGCGACCGGAGTCCTGCGCCGATAGCCGGAAATATCGGTCGGCAGCGGCGGCGCCTCGGCCTGCATGCGGCCGGACAGCATGGCCGCGAGCTCGGCGTAATTGCGCGCGCGGTCAGCGTCCTTGGCGTGGTCGGCGCACCGCCCGGCGGCGATGTTCTCGCAGTCCCAGCAGCCCATGGAGTCCGCCCCCGAGCTCCGGTAGATAGCCGCATCGCCGAGTGCCGCGATCACGACCTCCAGCTGGCGCGGCGTCAGCGCGGCCTCCTCCCGGCCGGCCAGCCGCGCACGCCAGAGCAGGGATGCCACGGACGACGCGATGCGTTTGTCCCAGTGCACGAGCCTGCTCAGGAACTGCCGGTCCCTGCCCCCGAGCCGCACCCCGGACAGCGCCGCTGCGAGCGCCTCGCGGGCGGTGGCGCGGCGATCAGCCGCCTGGCCGGTGGCCAGTCGCTCGCTGGCCGCCTGGCGCGGCCGGATGCAGGACGGCGTGGGATGAGCGCTCGCGGGGGCAACTGCCCGTCCCTGCCCGAGATCAGTCATGAAGCCGAGGCCTCCTTGTTTGGCGCGAGACCCTTCTCGCTGCCTGCATTCCGCGCACCGCTGCCGGTGACCGCCGACCCTGGGGGCTACAGCCGGTCACATTGGCACTACGCGAGTATGACGCTTCGGTGTGCAGTCGGGTTGACACTCTAGGTAACTGACCGGCGCGTCGCGCGATCACGCGATCACGCGATGCGGATGACTGGTGCGGCTCAGCATTACAAGGCGGCTAACCGGCCGGCCGCGCCGGTAAGATTGTGAGGAGTTTCTGACCTTGGACGCCCCGGCTCCGGGGCGGCACTCACAGATGCACGCCGTCACCGCGTGACCAATGAACACGGCCTCGGCGCTATGGAGGAGGCCTTCCACCGTGATCAAGCGGGTCCAGCAGGTCGAGCGCGTCATCATCCGGTTCGCCGGGGACTCCGGCGACGGCATGCAGCTCGCCGGCGACCGGTTTACCCAGCAGACGGCGACGTTCGGCAATGACCTGTCGACACTGCCGAATTTCCCGGCCGAGATCCGGGCCCCGGCCGGCACGCTGCCGGGCGTGTCGAGCTTCCAGCTGCATTTCGCCGACCATGACATCCTCACGCCCGGCGACAGGCCGGACGTGCTCGTGGCCATGAACCCGGCGGCGCTCAAGGCCAACCTGAACGACGTGCCCCGCGGCGCGGACATCATCGCCAATACCGACGAGTTCACCAAGCGCAACCTGGCGAAGGTCGGCTACGCCCAGAACCCGCTCGAGGACGGCTCCCTCGACGCCTACCAGCTGCACGCCATCCCGATCACCTCGGTGACGGTCAAGGCGCTGGAGAGCTTCGACATCACCAGGAAGGACGCTGAGCGCGCCAAGAACATGTTCGCGCTCGGCCTGCTGTCCTGGCTCTACAACAGGCCGGTCGAAGGGACGATGACGTTCCTGGCCGCTAAGTTCTCCAAGAGCCCGGAGATCATGGCGGCCAACAAGGCCGCGTTCCAGGCGGGCTGGAACTACGGCGAGACCACTGAGGCCTTCTCGGTCCAGTACGAGGTCAAGCCCGCCACCCTGCGGCCCGGCATCTACCGGAACATCACCGGCAACAGCGCGCTGGCCTTCGGCCTGGTAGCCGCCTCGCGGCGGTCCGGGCTGCCGCTGTTCCTCGGCTCCTACCCGATCACCCCGGCGTCGGACATCCTGCACGAGCTGTCCAAGCTGAAGCGGTTCGGCGTGCGCACGTTCCAGGCCGAGGACGAGATCGGCGGGGTGGGGGCCGCCCTCGGCGCCGCGTTCGGCGGCAGCCTCGGCGTCACGACCACGTCCGGGCCGGGCATGTGCCTGAAGGCCGAGACGATCGGCCTCGCCGCCTCGGTCGAGCTACCGCTGATCATCTGCGACATCCAGCGGGCCGGCCCGTCGACCGGGATGCCGACCAAGACCGAGCAGGCCGACCTGCTGATGGCGCTGTTCGGCCGCAACGGCGAGTCCCCGGTCGCCGTGCTGGCCCCGGCCACCCCGGCAGACTGCTTCGACACGGCCATCGAGGCCGTCCGGATCGCGGTCAAGTTCCGCACCCCGGTCATCATCCTGTCCGACGGCTACCTGGCGAATGGCTCGGAACCGTGGCGTGTCCCCAGCGTGGACAGCCTGGCCCGGCTCCGGGATGAGTTCTCTTTTGCCATGCCCAACGACACCTCCGGCGTCAATGGGACCCCCGGCTTCCAGCCCTTCCAGCGCGACCCGAGGACCCTGGCCCGGCCGTGGGCCATTCCCGGCACGCCCGGTCTCGAGCACCGGATCGGCGGCATCGAGAAGGCGGACGGGTCCGGCACGATCTCCTACGACCCGGACAACCACGACCGGATGGTCCGGCTGCGCCAGGCGAAGATCGACGGCATCGCCGCGGATATCGGGCCGCTGGAAGTCGACGACCCGGACGGGGACGCGCGGGTGCTCGTGCTCGGCTGGGGCTCCACCTTCGGCTCCATCGGCGCCGCCGTCCGCCAGGTCCGGCAGTCCGGCGGCTCGATCGCGCAGGCCCATCTGCGGCACCTGTCGCCGTTCCCGGCCAACCTCGGCGAGGTGCTGCATGCCTACGAGAAGGTGCTGGTCCCCGAGATCAACCTGGGCCAGCTCGCCCTGCTGCTGCGCGGCCGCTACCTGGTCGACGTGATCTCTTACAACCGGGTCCGCGGGCTGCCCTTCCAGGCGGCCGAACTGGCCGATGCCATCGAGGATGTGATCGTCAATGTCTGACCAGACAGGCCCGGCGGCCAGCGAGCATGCGGTCAGCAGGCCCCGGCTGGGCTCGCTGACCCTGGTGCCCAAGGCCGACGAGAAGCTCAGCACCAGGGACTTCAAGTCCGACCAGGAGGTCCGCTGGTGCCCGGGCTGCGGCGACTACGCGATCCTGGCCGCGTTCCAGGGCTTCCTGCCGGAACTGGAGATCCCGCGCGAGAACCTCGTCATCATCTCGGGCATCGGCTGTTCTTCCCGGCTGCCCTATTACGTCAACAGCTACGGGATGCACTCGATCCACGGCCGGGCGCCGGCCATCGCGACCGGCCTGGCCGCATCCCGCCCCGACCTGTCCGTCTGGGTGATCACCGGGGACGGAGACGCGCTGTCGATCGGCGGCAATCACCTGATCCACGCGCTGCGGCGGAACGTGAACGTCAAGATCCTGCTCTTCAACAACCGCATCTACGGCCTGACCAAGGGCCAGTACTCGCCCACCTCGGAGCAGGGCAAGGTCACCAAGTCGACGCCGTTCGGCTCGCTGGACACGCCGTTCAACCCGGTCTCGCTGGCGCTGGGTGCCGAGGCCAGTTTCGTGGCCAGGACCATCGACTCCGACCGCAAGCACCTGACCAGCGTGCTGCGGGCGGCGGCCGACCACCGCGGCACCGCCTTCGTGGAGATCTACCAGAACTGCCCGATCTTCAACGACGACGCGTTCGCGGCCGTCACCGAGCCGGGCTCCCGTGATGAGCACCTGATCCGGCTGGAGCACGGGGAGCCCATCCGTTTCGGAGCTGACGGCAGTCAGGGGCTGCGGTTCAGCCGGCACGGGTCGCTGGAGATAGCCGACGCTGCGGCCGGCCCGGATTCGCTGCTCAGGCACGACGCGCACGCCGCCGACCCGTCCTACGCGTTCGCGCTGTCCCGGCTGGACAGCTCGGACGTCGCCCGCACGCCGATCGGGGTGTTCCGGCAGGTGCAGCGGGCCAGCTACGACGAGCTGATGACGGCCCAGATCGAGACCGCGCGCGAGCAGCAGGGCGACGGCGACCTGACCGCGCTGCTGGCGGGCAACGACACCTGGCAGGTGGGCTAGCCATGCCGGTCGCCCCGGCTGGCCGGCCGGTCCGGCCCGTCCGGGCGGACGGCAGCGCGGGCCGCCTCCGGGAGGGCGCGCGTGCCCGCTAGCACCGTGCGCGTCGATCGCTCCGGGCCAGTCACGACGATCATCCTGAACCGTCCGGACGTGCGTAACGCAGTCAACCAGCCGACCGCCGCCGCGCTCACGGAGGCGTTCGCCGACTTCGAGGCCGATCCGGATGCGGCTGTCGCCGTGCTGTTCGGCGCGGGCGGCACCTTCTGCGCTGGCGCCGACCTCAAGGCGATCGGCAGCCCGGACGGCAACCGGACCGAGCCCGACGGGAACGCCCCGATGGGCCCGACCCGGATGCGCCTGTCCAAGCCGGTCATCGCCGCGGTGGCCGGCCACGCGGTGGCCGGCGGGCTGGAACTGGCGCTCTGGTGCGACCTGCGCGTGGCCGAGCAGGACGCGGTATTCGGAGTGTTCTGCCGCCGCTGGGGCGTGCCGCTGATCGACGGCGGCACGGTCCGGCTGCCGCAGGTCATCGGGATGGGCCGGGCGCTCGACCTGATCCTCACCGGCCGCGCCGTGGCTGCCCCGGAGGCGCTGGACATCGGCCTGGTGAACCGCCTGGCACCGACCGGCACCGTGCGCGCGGCGGCTGAGCAGCTGGCCCGGCAGATCGCCGGCCTGCCGCAGGGCTGCCTGCGCAGTGACCGGGCCTCGGTACTGGAGGGCGCGACGATGGGCTTCGGCGAGGCGATGGCGAACGAGTTCCGTCATGGCATGACGACGCTGGCTGACCCGGACGTGATCGTCGGGGTATCGCGGTTCCGGGGCGGCGCGGGCCGCGGCGGCGCGCCGGCCTGAGCGTTACCGGGCTGGCCTGAGCGCTACCGGGCCGGCTCGGCTGCGCCCGCGACGTAGTCGGCCAGCCGCTTGCCCAGCATGAGCGACACGCTGTAGCCGCGGTGCGCGATCTCCAGGCCCTGCAGATCGGGCGTGGGATTGGCCTCCCAGCCGTGCAGGTCGACGTCCCTGGTCGCGACCCGCTGGATCCGCCGGGCTCGCTCCGCCGGAGTCCGGTACCAGCTGCCGTCGTCATCCAGCTCCAGGGCCAGCGCGAACTCCAGGTCCTCGCTCTCCCGCACGAGCGCCAGATTCCGCTCGACGCTGATCAGGACGGGCGCCATCACGAGGTCGGCGGGTGAACGCGGATGCGGCATAGACATCTGAACCACCGGGCTTTCACGTCCCTGAGGGCCAACAGCCCGAGCGTCACGCACCCGGAAAGCAAGCGGCAGGGACCATGGTCACGAAGGCTCAGGCCAAGGTCAGTTCCTGGCCCGGACCTCCAGAGCCGGAGGAGACTCAGGCTGGCCCGTCTTCGTGATCATGGTCAGGCCGCGGGCCACGGCCCGCTGCCTCAGCCCCTGGCCAGCTTCGCGCGCTCGGCCGCCTCGGCGAGCAGCAGCTCCGCGGCCATCGGCACGTCGCCGGAGATCTCCTCCAGGCTCCGGCCCGACGGCTCGGGCAGGACCAGCGTGAGAGGCCAGCTGGATGGCGATGGTGGACATGGTCGAGGCCGTCGGCGAGATCAGCTTGATGATCTGCGGCGTCGAGATCGTGTTGCCGTAGTACGCGTAGTCCAGCAGGAACCAGCAGCCCGCGGTGCCGAGCAGCATGACCGCGAACCGCCGGGTGGTCAGCAACTGCCGCAGCCCGATCCTGCGTCCGGCCGCGGCCGGCGGCTGGCCGCTGCCCAGGGCGTCGGTGCCATCGCTGACCTGGCCGCTGGCGGGCGCGCCCGTGGCCTAGCCGCCGCGGCCCGAGTCGCCGGCAGCTACCCCGGCGATCAGCCCGAGGGCCTGGGTGGAGAACACCAGGCCGACCAGGCGCCCGCGGTCCTTCACGTTGGAGTACTCGGTCATCAGGCGCTTGCCCGGCCTGGCCCGGCCGTCATGCGGCGCCTCCGGCGGCGACGGCGAGATCCTGCGACCGTCGTGGCAACCTGCCGGGGATGCTGGCCGTCTTAACGACATCTTTACCACTGGCCGGCGAGCGGAAGGCCCCCCGATGCGTTCAGCGACGAAGCCGGCGGTGCTGGCGACCAGGCCTGCCAGGCTGGCGCTGATCCTGATCGTCAGCCTGACCCTGCTGGCCGCCACCGGCATCGCGGCGCGGCCCGCGGCGGCGCAGGCGGGCGCGCGCACGGCGGCCGTCGCCGTCTGCACCTCGGCCCGCCACCCGAGGATCGCCGCCTCGATGTCCGCGGGCATCGAGCATGCCCTGGCCGGCCGGTCCTCGGTGGCCGGCCTCACGGCGGACGACCCCGCGGCAGGCATCACCTGCCGGCTGCACCAGAACTGGCACTTCTACTCGGCCAGCATCGTCAAGGTGATCATTCTCGGCGCGCTGCTGCACTGGCTGATGACTGAGCACCGAGGTCTCAGTCCCGGCCAGGTCGCCCTCACCAGGGCGATGATCACCCAGTCCAGCAACGCGGCGGCGACCACGCTGTGGAACGAGCTGGGCATGGGCCGCCTGCAGCTGTTTCTCAATCTGGCCGGAATGCGCCAGACCGAGCTCAGCTACGCCTGGGGGCTGACCCTGGCCACGGCCCATGACGAGCTCCTGCTGCTGCGGCTGCTGGTCACGAAGAACAGGGTGCTGGACGCATCCTCGCGCGCGTATGCGCTCAGGCTGATGGCCGAGGTCATACCGTCGCAGCGGTGGGGCGTGCCGGCCGGCGCGGCGTCCGGCGTGACCGTGCACGTCAAGAACGGCTGGCTGCCCTATCCCGATGCCGGTGACTGGCGCATCAACAGCATCGGTGACTTCACCGGCCACGACATCGGCTACTCGATCGCGATGCTGACGACCGGCAACCCGAACATGGAATACGGGATCGTCACGATCCAGGAGGTCGCGGGGGTCATCAACCGCTACCTGGGCCGGATCTAGCCGCCGCGGCGGAGGGCCGGGCACAATGCGGGGGGTGACCGCCAAGCCGACCCTCGCTGGTGCCCGGGCCGGACAGCCCGGGCACCGGATCGCTGCTGCCGCGGCCGCCCGGGCCGCCTACCCGGACTGGCGGTTCGCGCCGAACATCGGCCGGCATCCCGAGACCTACGAGATCGAGAATCGGGCCATGGACCGGGCCGGCCACGTCCTGACGGCGACGCGCCAGCTGGCACCATGGGCGGGCAAGACCATCGTGGACCTGGGCTGCGGGACCGGCTACTGGCTGCCCCGCTACGCCGCGGATGCGCGACGCGTCATCGGCATCGAGCCCGACCCGGCCCTGCGGGCCAGGGCGGCTGCCCGGGCCGCCGGGCAGCCGGCCATCGAGGTCCAGGCGGGGTCCGCCGAGCGCACCGGGCTGCCGCCCCGTTCGGCCGACGTCATCCATGCCCGGTTCGCTTACTTCTTCGGCCCCGGTGCCGAGGCCGGCCTGGCCGAGGCACTGCGGGTGCTGCGGCCGGGCGGCAGGCTGGTGGCGGTGGACAACGACCAGCACTGGGGCGAGTTCGCGGACCTGCTCGCGGCTGCCTCGAGGGAGGCGCCGCGGCGCGCGGCGGCCGTCGTCGACAGCTGGTGGAAGGAGCGCGGGGCGACCCGGCACGAGATCCGCTCGGAACTGCGTTTCGCCAGCCGTGACGATCTGCGGGCGGTCCTGAGCATCGAGTTCCCCGGCCATGTGGCCAGTGACTGGCTGGCCCGGCATCCGGCCGCGACCGGCCTGAGTTACGGGTACGTGCTGCGGGCGATCGGGCCCTGATGAGCTCGCGGGACATCGCTGCGGGCGACCGCGCCACGCGGATCAGGATCGTGCTATCCGGACATAACGGACTGGCCAGGAAGGACTAGCTCGCCGGGCGGGCCAGGCGGGCGCTCGTCCGCCGGAAGCCCGTTCCAGGTCGGCTAAGCCGCATTGTGACCGGCCTGCCTGCGTCAATAGCCCAACTGGGCCATTGATCCGAATTAATCCACTCTGCGTCAAGTGTCCTGCCATGCTGCCTGATGAATGACCAGTCAGGCCTGGTGAGAGGCGCGGTTCGGCGTAAGGCAGGTTCTTGAGTTCACTGACCGCTCACGGCGGGAAGCGGAAGATCAGAAGGACGGGGCGGCACACGGCGCCCTCACAGTTCCGGAAGGTAGCCCGCCGGGCGGGCCTGGCTGCGCCGGCCGTGGCGGTGGCGGGCGGGCTCGTGGCCTGGCCTCAGCTGCACGGCCTCGCGTCGGCCGGGCCGGCCGCCGCGGCGCTGGACCAGACGATGACTCATCCGGTCGAGCTCGGCCACATCAGCGGCGGGGCCACCGGGCTCGCCTACTCGGTCAACAGCAGCGAGTACCCCAGGATCGTCGAGCAGGCCGCTCCCCGGCGGCCGGCCAGCGCCCTCAGGCCAGCGGCCGCGCCAGCTCCGCATCTCAGCCTCAGCACGTCAGCCAGCCCGGCCAGCCAGGTCAGCCCGGCCAGTGCGCCCAGCCAGCAGCCCGCCGCGGCCGCTGGCGGCGGCACAAGCCTGTCGTGCACCGGGACCGCAGGGATGCTGCCGGAGAACTACGCGGCGATCGTCGCCTTCCTGACCGCGCACGGGTACACCGGGCTGGCCGCGGCCGGCATCGCCGGGAACATCTACCAGGAGTCCAAGGGCGACCCCGAGTCGGCAGGCTCCGGCGGCGGCGGGCTGATCGGCTGGACGCCGCTGCCCGCCGGATTCGTCACCGGGAACCCCGCGGCAGACCTGCAGACTCAGCTGGAAGCCCTGCTGACCTTCAACCAGCAGTGGGCTCAGTTCATCCCGGCCCTGAACGCCGCGACCAGCGCGACGCAGGCCGCCGACATCTACATGGACGACTTCGAGCGGCCGGGCCTGCCCGAGGCCGGGAATCGTGAGGCAGCCGCCGATGCCGTGGCGGCGGCCTGCGGGCTGGGAGGCTAGCCCGGACGGCAGTCCAGGACTCGTGCGGCGAATGGCTCCAGGGACAGTGCCCGCCACTCCTGCCGCGGGCACCAGCGAACGTCACCGGAGGGCCGCGGCCCGGCCAGGTCCGTCCCGGCCGGCGCGATGCTTGCCTGGTAGATCATCCGGACGGTATGCAGCAGCCGGCGCCGGCGTCCTACCCTGGCCAGGTCGCTCACCACCCGCAGCAGGTCTCCGACCTCGGCGCTCAGGCCCGTCTCCTCCCGCACCTCACGGATGACGGCCTGTTCCGGATGCTCACCGTGCTCGACGCCGCCGCCCGGCAGTATCCAGCGGGCCGGCCGCCGGCCGACCGGCTCCCTGGTCAGCAGCACCCGGCCCTCGCGGTCGATGATCAGGGCGTAGGCGGCCAGCCGCTGGAGATCTCGCACGACCACGCTCCTTCGTTCGGCTCGAGAGGGCGACTAGTCCGGCTTACGGTAGCGCTGCTGGGCAGAGATGCCACGAGGCGGCCTTCCGCACTGCCGTAGCCACTGCAATACTGCGTTGATGGCGACTCTCAGCGTCGCCCTGCTCAATCTCAAGCCGGGCACGGGCAAGACCACCTCAGCGGTATGGCTGGCCCACATTTTCGCCCAGGCCGGAAACAGCGTTCTGCTGGTCGACGCTGACCCGTCGGGCAGCGCGCTGGAGTGGTCCGATCTCGCCGCCATGGATCCGGGGCTGCCGCCGACGGCCGCGTTCCCGTTCCGGATCGTGGCGCTGCCCTCCCGCGGCCTGCACCAGCGCGTACCCGAGATTGCCTACCCCGATGACGTGGTGATCATCGACGCGCCGCAGCTGGAGGACCACGCGGGCATCGCCAGGTCGGTGATGCGGTACGTCGACGAGATCCTGATTCCGTGCGCGCCGAGTCCCATTGAGATCAACCGCACCTCGCCGGTGCGGGAGGAGATCAGCGAAGTCGAGGCGGTCCGGGACAGCCCGGTGCGAACGGCCGTGCTGCTGAACCGGTGCATTTCCCGCGCGCACTCCACCACGAACGCCAGGGAGGCGCTGGAGGGCCTAAGCTATGACGTGCTGCGGACGGCCGTGCCCAGGCTTGAGGTCTACGCCCAGAGCTTCGGCATACCGATTCCCGAGACAGGCCGCGACGTGTGGCGCGGCGTGGCACACGACCTCATCGAGCGAAGCGTTCCCCTCGGGAAGGTGCCGTCATGACCGCGGAGCGGGAGCAGGAGCGCCGCAGGATGCAGATGGCTGCCGCCGCGTCCAGGCGCGCCGAGCGGGGCGCCGCTCCTCCCGGCCAGACCGCCATCCGGTCCAAGCCGGTGCGGATCACCCTGGACCTGAGCCCCGAGCTCTACCGGCAGCTCACCCGGTGGGCCGACTCGGCCGCGATCGCGCTCGACGTGCCGCGAGTCGCCCTGGCCGACGCGGTGCGGGCCATGATCCGGGTCACCACCGAGAGCCCTGATGAGGTCATCGAGCGGCTACGGCGCGACCGGCAGCAATAACCGCGCTCGGCTCCCGGCTGCAGCAGGCGCTCGCACGGGCGCCGGCCTGGCGCCAGCCGGCCACCGGATCCCGGCGGAGGAAACGGCCGATCGCGGCTAGCGGGAAATGGCGCGGACCGCATTACAGTGTGACCATGAGCGGGGATCATCGCGCCCCACCCGGTCATCCGGTCCTGGCCGCACGGAAATCGGCCCGCTGGATGATAGCGCTCCTCACCGTAGTCGCCTTGATCGCCGCGCTGCTGGCGCTCGTCATGTACCTGATCTTCTTCGCCACCAGCCTGGAGCGCTGGGGCTTCATCTGGGTTCTCGCAGTGATCTGGTCCATCCGGGCCTTCGCCCGGCCTGCGCAGGGCCCGGCCTATCTGCGCTGGCTTGCGCCGAGCCTGCTGCTCGCGGCCAGCTGGAACGTCCTCACCGCTTTCGCCAGCCAGCGCAGCTGGCCGCCCGGCCAGCAGCACTCCCTGGCCCTGGCCGGCTACGGCGTTGGCGCGGTAGCGGCTGCGCTGTTCTGCGCGGCGCTGGTGACCGACATCCGCTCGGGCGGCCTGCGCTGGCGGCGGCCGCCAGCCGCGCCGAGCGTGACTCCGCCGCGCTAGCTCGGATGGGAATACCGGCCGGAACTGAGGCGCGACCGGCAGCCCCGCGGAGCCGGCGATACCGTTCGTCTGCGGCGATGAAATCCCGAGCTGGTTGTCGTCTCACTTTCTGGAGGGCGACGTTGGCACCTGCGCATGGAGGCAATCATGAAGTCTGAGCCGACGCCAGCACCTCGCTGGCGTGATGGCGCAGGTCGCAGGCCACCGTATGCGCATCCGCCGCAGCCACGACCTCCATGGATCACAAATTCGCGGATGCAGGTCATGTGGTTCGCTCGCATTAACCTGACCGCTGCCGGTCGTCCTGCGATGGCAGGCCAGGTTAGGTTGGGACGAATGGGTCACGGCGGCGTGAAGGCGAGGTTGCCCGGGTGGACGTGCTGATTTCAGTAGACATGGAAGGTGTGGCAGGTATCGCCACCAGGCAGCAGACGCACCCGGCTGGGCACGACTACGCGATCGCGCGGGCGCTGATGACCGCGGAGGCCAACGCTGCGGTGGCTGGCGCCTTCGACGGGGGCGCCACGTCCGTGGTGGTCAACGATAGCCACGGGCCGATGGACAACCTGCTCGGCGAGCAGCTCGACCAGCGCGCCGATTACGTTATCGGCGATCCCAAGCCGCTGGACATGATGCAGGAAGTAACCCCGCAGACCGGGGTGGTGCTGTTCGTCGGTTACCACGCCGGGGCGGCGGATCCGGCTGGGGTGCTGGCGCACACCTACAGCGGTAGCGGGTTTGCCGACGTGCGGCTGAACGGCCGCTCCATTAGCGAGGCCGAGCTCAATGCCCTGATAGCCGCGACGGCGGGCGTCCCGGTAGGGCTGGTGACAGGCGATGACGTGATCTGCGCGGTGGCAGAGAAGGCATTCCCTGGCGTGGTCACCGTTCCGGTGAAGACCGCGCTGGGACGCACCGCCGCGCGCAGCAGGCACCCGGCAGCCGCCCGGGAGGCCATCGCCGCCGGGGCGGCGCGCGCCCTGGCCAGCGCCGCGTCCGGGGCGATCCAGCCGGTAGCCATCCCAGATGAACTGGTCATCGAGGCCGACCTGCGGCTCAATGGTGCCGCAGAACTGGCCGCCCTGGTCCCAGGTACGGAGCGAGCCGGCGCGAGCACGGTACGCTACCAAGCTGCCGGCCCGCGCGCAGCGATGAACGTGCTCATCGTCTGGTACACGCTAGCCAGCCAGTATCTCAGCCGCTGACGTCGCAAGCGGCAGACCTGTCGGAGCTGACCCGCAGCCTCCAGTCTCGCGGAGCCACTGCTGGTGGTAGTCCTTTGAGCCAGGACAAATTCAGCTGCAGCAGAGCCAGGTCGCAAGGTACAGGCGGGCTGATGACACGGGAACGGCGGCAGTTAGCTGCCCGGGGGATCAGCGCGCGGTAGCCCGCGCTGGATCATGAACTCTACCGCCGCATTCATGTTGGTGGGAATGACAGTCTTTCCAGGATGAGCCGATGGCCATACGCGCAGCAGTTCGTCCACAAAGCCCTGGCCAACATCGGCTACCCCGGCGAAGTCTACCTCTACGGTCTCAAAATCAGCGTCCAGGCCATCCAGAAGCCGCCTCGCCTCACTCCGCGAGACGAAAGAGGTACCAATCGCGAACAACTTGACCACCGGCCTCGTTCGCGCAAAGGCGTAATCGCTAGTGAACTCGCGGAAAACGTCAGCAAGATTTCGCTCAGTCGAGGGATCTATCTGGCACATCACTGAGGTCCCGCTGGCCTCGGGGACGATGCCCAGCGCTACGTCATGCCGGAGGTTGTCGACTGTCCACCGAACTCCAGACGATGTCAGGCGGAAAATGTCTACAGCCTTCGAAGTGAAGAAGATCCCTTCGCCAGTGTGGTGCGCCCGGTCAGTGGTCCGTTTTCCCTTGGACAATTCCTGGACGGCCTCAAAGTCGCTGGCCAGGTGAAGGCCGGCGCGGAGCTTAGCGAAGGCGCCCACTCCGTAGTCTCTTATCTCGAAGCTCCACTGGTCCGACGTGACCCACCATGAGATGGTCGCCATATCACTACCGGAGTGATCAATAGCGTTGTTCAGCATCTCGGTAAAGGCATAGCCCATAATGCGCCCTGCCGGGCTCTCCGCATCCAGGCCCAGGTCGCCTTTCACCCGGCGCCAGACCGCATCCTCGGAAAGCCCTAGGAGCGTCAGCTCACGGATCCAGGATGGCTCCGCTTCTTGCGCGACGGTGAGCGGGTCCTCCGGCAGCGTCCGGCGCGCGACAGCGGCGCGGACCGCCCCCAAGTCGAACAGGCGATGGCCGCCGGGACTTCTCGTCGAGGGGATGGCGCCAGAGTCGGCTAGCTGCCGGATGCGACTCTGCGAGAGGCCGAGCTCGCTTGCGACATCGGCAATCCGGACTAGCTGCGGTGGCTCACCCACGTCGCCTCCCGAGAAACCTAAATCTACACTGCAGAATTTAGCAGAAATCTGCAGTGTAGCTTGAGATTCCTGACCAAAGCTCATGATCGCCGCCCCCCGATACCTCATCAATGGGAAACAGGAAGCGGGCCGCAAGGCCGCGACCACGCGACCCTGAGACCCGCCCCATGCGGGCGGCTCGTCCGCCACGCGGATGACTTCGTCGTCGCGCGCCGGACCGCCCGTCGTCTGGCGTTAACCCAGCGCCGCACGGCAGCAACACTGACTCCAGCACGGGCGCAACTTCCGCCTGGCAGCTGGTCGGCCTTAACCCGGGAACCCTCGCACGCCGAGCGCCGCCTGCCGCCGTAGGCCCAGGAGGGCCACGGCGGCGTCGGCGCGCACCAGGCCCCCGGCAGCTGAACGCCGCAACGAGTCAGCGCAAACGCGCGCGCCCCTGCAACGCTGCCATCCCCCCGGCGCTCCAGTCTTGAGCCGGCACCAGTCGGGGAGGGCGGGGAAGCCCTGGCACCGCACAACCGGAAGGAATGCGACGGGAAAGACTAGGGAGCCCCCCTGATGCGGCGCGCGACCCAGCGACTTTACGATCCAGCACAACCGACAAAGAGGGGGTCAAGATGTCAGGTCTTGTTCGCAAGAGCCTCGATTCACCTGAGGAGACCCGGCCGTTCGAGGGCGGCACGGGCCAGCTCGAGCTGGTGAACATGGAAGGAGGCGCCGTCGGCCGGGCAACCTTCCTGCCAGGCTGGAGGTGGTCGGACCACGTGAAGCCGATCGCCAAGACGGACAGCTGTCAAGCTGCCCACATGGGCTACTTCGTCTCCGGCCGGATGAAGGTCGTCATGGACGACGGCGAGGAAATGGAATTCGGCCCGGGGGACTTCGCCATCATGGCACCCGGGCATGACGCGTGGACCGTCGGTGACGAGCCGTGTGTCGTGATCGACTGGCAGGGGTTCGCCGACTACGCCAAGCGGTGACCTGCAAGACGGCAGGCCAGCTTCCCGGCCCGGACGCCGTCACACGCTGCTACGTCAGCACAGATGCCAGATAGCGGGCCGCAAGGCCGCGATCACACGACCCTGAGACCCGCCACATGCACATGACGACCAGGCGAGACGTAGAGACCCGCCCGGCCAGCTGCTGGAAAGATACTGCTGGTGCCAGCACTATCTGACCGATCTCACCCGCGAGCATCAGCCCTCGGCAACGCGCTTCCAGAGGCGGATCGGCCTGCCACCCGGCGCATCCTCACCATCAGGGCCGCGGAGGGCATCACGCTTCCTGACATATACGTCGACAGGCGGGATCGCGACGTTCCTATCCGGTCGGCAAACTCCTGGCGTGACAGGCCGGAACGGCTGACCAGTCGCTTAACTTCCGACGCCACCTCGTCGCGCTCGGAGTCGATAGCCATCTGGCGAGCGCTGGCCATCACCCCTTCCATGAGCTCGGCAGTGCCAAAAGGGTGAGAGAGGCGGATGGCCTCCAGGACCTGCTGCGCCACCGGACCCCACGGATCAGCACGGATGGCGTCCGCCAGCCGGCGCCAGTCGGGAAGGGTGCCACGCTCGACCCCGGCGACGATTCCCTCGAATGGCCAGGCCTCCACCGGGTCATCCGGAGAGGCGGTGAGGTTGCGGAACTTGAGACCGGTACTCACCGCACCATCTCCACTGCCACCTGCCGGCAGACGCCGGTCACGTTCTTCCAGTCCGCCCATCGGGGCTCAAGGCGCTTGTACTGATCAAGCTGGTGGATTGTCCGGGCATCCCGCGGCCTGGGATCAGCCAGCTGCCGCGCGAGCTGCGTCGCGACACCCTCCAGTTCAGGGCCTCGCTGGTCAGCGTAATAAGCATCGATATGGGCAAGCACAGCGCCAGCATGAGGGATCCCGTACCGGTCGGAAAGCGCGGCAACGTCGAGGTAGTCTCGCACCTGATTGCGCCGGACGATCAGGTAACCCTTGATTCTCAAGGGTCTCGTCCGGAGTCGGCACCCGGACTGTCATCCCCGATGGCAGGGTAACTTCCGTGACTTCCAGGGGCCTGCTCCTGATGAGCTGGCGTACGCCAGACTCGATATCTCCCAGCTCTCCCGGGATGATCTTCCCCGGGTCACCCGGTTAGTGACCCGCCCTTCGGTCGCTTCGATCGCCTCGAGCACCGCGTCGAAGCGCTCACCCAGATCCTCCAGCACATGGTCGTGATCGTAGGAGGAAGGGTGGCTGGCCCACAGAGCCGCGGCAGAGCCCGCCTCGCCATGATCCGGGCAGTACCCGTTCGGGTTTTTATTGCTCGACAGGTACTGCCGGTGTCGGCACTACCTGTCGGAGCTGACCCGCAGGCCCCTAATCTCGCGGAGCCGCAACAATCAGCCCAGCGTCGCTGGCAGCACTCGCCAGCCGGTTGTCGTAGGTGACAAGGGCATCGAGGTCAGGACCGAATATGCGCGCGGTGGCCAGGTGGATAGCATCCAGCGACCGCAGTGACCGATCCGGCTCATCCATCGCAGTTTCCACGATGTCGTCATCGATCGCTACGTAGGAGAAGGCGGTCAGCAGATCCCGGGCGTCCGGGAGCAGCGCGGGCATGGCGCGGGCGACCGCACGGGTGAGCTCTATCCGCAGCAGGGCGGAACTCACCCACTCGGCGTCGGCATGACTGTCGTAGAACGCCGCGAACGCCTTCGAGCAAGTCTCCTCGACGAGCAGCTTGATCACCGCGGTCGTGTCGGCGTAGTACAGGCTCACCAGGGTTCCTCGTCGCGCATCGCCGCGAGCGCATCCGGGAGCCGGTCGCTGCCATCACCGGGCCGCATGCGGGGCCGGTACCCAGGGCGGCGGGCTAGTGTCGCCCTGCCGGACGCGACCAGGCGCACCAGAACCGGCGCGGGCTCCCGGTCTCCCACAGGCACGATGCGCGCAATCAGCCGACCATGCTCGGTAACATCAACGGTCTCGCCGTGGCGCACCCGCGCCAGCACCTCACTGGTGTGATGGCGCAAGTCCCTTAGGCCCACCGTATGCGCATCCGCTGCAGCCATGCTGTCAATGTATCACAATTTTGTGGATACACTTATGCGGCCCGCGAGCGTGAGCCTGATCGCTCATGCGCCCAGCTACCCGGCAAGAGCCGCCCGGCTGGATCAGCCGTCCGCCCTGACTCCCCCGAGCGGGCCGCTGGCCTTGACCACGCCGATCGGGCAGGAAACGCCCGTGCCATGATCCGGGCAGTACCCGTACGGGTTTTTATTGCTGGAAAGATACTGCTGGTGGTAGTCCTCGGCGAAGTAGAACCCCGGTGCGGGCGCGATCTCGGTGGTGATCTGCCCGTAGCCGGCCTCGGTTAGCCGCTTCTGGTAGGCGGCCAGCGACTCCCGCGCCTCGGCCTCCTGCTCCGGTGACTGATAGAAGATCGCAGAACGATACTGCGTGCCGACATCACTACCCTGGCGCATGCCCTGGGTGGGGTCATGTGACTCCCAGAACACCTTGAGCAGCTCCGGGTAGGAGATCCGGGCCGGGTCGAAGACCACCCGCACGGCCTCGGCGTGACCGGTCCGGCCGGTGCAGACCTCTTCGTAACTCGGGTTCGGCGTGTAGCCGCCCTCGTATCCGACGGCCGTGGAGACGACTCCCGGCGTCTGCCAGAAGTTCTTCTCGGCCCCCCAGAAGCAGCCGAGCGCGAACTCGGCCACCTGGCTGCCTGCCGGGTACGGCGGGCGCAGCGGGCCGCCGAGGACCTCATGCCGCTCCGGCACGGGCAGCTGCGCGGACCGGCCGGTCAGCGCCTCGTCCGGGCTGATCATCTGACTCTTGTGGCTTCCGAAAAGTCCCACAACTGCCTCCTTGCAGATCCCCCGTCTGGTCCGCCGCGGCATCCCTGCGGCCGCCGGCCGTCCCAGTCACATTCCGCCAACAAAACGCAACATCCCGCTGTTCCCACCGGGTTCAGGCCGGTGCCGCCGGGGCTAGCCCGGGGCTAGCCCCGTTCCGGTCCGCCTTCACGCAGCCGGCCAGCCCTACGGCCGGGGCGGGGGGCCTCGGCCTCCGGCCAGAGGAAATAGCCGAAGAGCTGTGAATGGCTCAGGAATGTGCGAGTGACTGCCGCACGGCGCAACCCTGGCGGAGTGGCGGGCGGAGCGCGGGCCGGCGGCTAGGCCGGGGGCGACGCCCGCAGGTCAGCCTCGATCTGCGCGGTCGTCTCGAGCAGCGCAGGCACGATCTCGCCGCGCAGGGCGGCCACGCTGACCCGGCTGGCGTGCGCGGAGACGTTGATGGCCGCCATGCCGACGTCCGCCGCGCCGCGGATCGGCGCCGCGACCGCGCGCAGGCCCACCTCGAGTTCCTGGTCGACGATGGCGTAGCCCTGCCGTGCCACCTCGGCCAGGATCTCGCGGAGGCGGCCGGGGTCAGTGACCGTCCGGCTGGTGAGGGGCTCCATGGTGACCTCGTCCAGGTAGCGGTCCAGCTCGCCGGCGGGCAATGCGGCGAGCAGCACCCGGCCCATCGACGTGGCGTAGGCCGGGAACCGGGTGCCGACGGAGATCGCGACGGTCATGATCCGCTTGGTGGGCACCCGCACCACGTAGACGATCTGCTGGCCGTCCAGCACCGAGATGGAGGAGGACTCGCGCACCCGGGCGACGAGTTCCTCCACGTGCGGCGCCGCGACCTCCGGCAGGGTCAGGCCGGACAGGTAGGCGTAGCCGAGCTCCAGGACCCTGGGCCGCAGCGAGAACTCCCTGCCGTCACTGCGCACGTAACCGAGCCTGACCAGTGTGAGCAGGAAGCGGCGCGCGGCTGCCCTGGTGAGGCCGGTGGCGCGGGCGACCTCGCTCAGGCTGAGCCGCTCGCGATCAGGGCCGAAAGCCTTGATCACCGCGAGGCCCCGGTCGAGCGACTGCACGTAATCGCTGTTCCGGGCGGCTGTCTCAGCAGCAGCGCCGCGGGGCTCGTCGCCAGCTGCCGGCCGGGCGAGCCGCCCGCTGCCTGTAACTGGCTGCAGGCCGGTTGCCGCTCTCCCGCCGTTCGCTGTGCGCCCGGAGGTTCTCATTGGACGAATGCTATCCCGGCCGGACCGGGCCGGCGCCGGTCCGGACTCGGGCGCCGTTCGGGCCGGCGGCCGCTCAGCCCGTTCGCTCGACCACGAACTCGCAGAGCGCCTCGAACGCCGCACGGGCCGGGACATCCGGCAGCCCCAGGATCTCCGTCCTGGCCAGTCCGGCCCAGTCCCGCAGGTCCGCCCTGGCCATGTCCATGGCCGGATGGGCGCGCAGCAGGGCGAGTGCCTCGGCGTGCAGGGCGGGCTCGGCAAGCTCGGGGTAGCCGAGCAGTTCCACCAGCCTGGCGTCCTGCGGGCCAGCCGAGCGCAGCGCGTGCAGGACCGGCAGGGTCCGGACGCCCTCGCGCAGGTCGGTCCCTGGCGTCTTGCCCGACTGGTCACTCTCGCTGGCCACGTCCAGGATGTCGTCGGAGAGCTGGAACGCAACGCCCAGGGCCGCGCAGGCGGGCGTGATCCGCTCGGTAATGCCCGCGGGCGCGCTGGAGAACATCGCACCGAACTGGCCGGCGGTCGCGATCAGCGATGCCGTCTTCTCGGTAATCACCGTGAGGTAATGATCGAGCGGGTCGTCGCCCGGCTGCGGCCCGACCGTCTCGGCTATCTGGCCGGTGACGAGCCGCCCGAACGTCTCGGCCTGGATCCTGATGGCATCCGTGCCCAGGTCGGCGAGCAGCCGCGAGGCGCGGGCAAAGAGGAAGTCGCCGGTCAGGATGGCGATCGTGTTGTCCCAGCGCGAATTGGCGCTCGGCGTGCCACGGCGGACATCCGCCTCATCCATGACGTCATCGTGATAAAGAGTCGCCAGGTGGGTCAGCTCAATGGCCACGGCCGCCGGGACGATCCGCCCGTCCCGGGGGTTCCCGAACTGCGCAGCCAGCAGCACGAGGGTGGCCCGGAACCGCTTGCCGCCTGCCTCGATCAGGTGCGCGGACGCTTCTGCCAGCACCTGGTGGGGGGCACGGGCCGCCTGCCGCAGCCCATCCTCGACAAGTGCCAGTCCATCGCTGACGCTGGACGCGAGCGAGGCGTCAGCCAGTTCAACCGGAACAGCGGTGGTCACTCGGACTCCCTCATAGGTTGGCTGGCGCGCCGCGCCGCCCTTCCGTTCGGCAGGGTTATCGCCCAGCCTCCCCCAAGATATGCGGAACGCGGGCTAACCCGAGCTATGCCCAGCCAGAGTGGCCGGCATTCGCCGCCGCCTCCAGCCGTCCTAGCGCACGAAAAGCTGCGCGGCCGCATGGTTGGCCAGGCTGAGCAGCGGCTGCGGGACGACGCCGAGGATCAGCGTCGCCAGCGCTCCCACGGCCACCGCCACGCCGGTGAACATGCTCGGCCGCACCACGGCGGGCCCGTCGGGCGCCGGGTCGCTGAAGAACATCAGCACGATCACCCGGACGTACGGGAAGGCCAGGATCGCGCTGCTGATCACTCCGACGATCACCAGGGGCATGGCCCCGCCGCTGATCGCGGCCTGGAAGACCGCGAACTTGCCGGTGAATCCGCTGGTCAGGGGAATGCCCGCGAAGGCGATCAGGAAGAACGCGAACACTCCGGCCACCAGCGGCGACCGTTTGCCCAGCCCTGCCCAGCGGGATAGGTGCGCCGCCTCGCCTGCCTGATCCCGGACGAGCGTGACGATGGCGAAGGCACCGATGGTGGCAAATCCGTACGCCGCGAGATAAAACATGCTGCCGGACAGGCCAGCGGTGTTGGCGGCGACGACACCGGTCAGGATGTACCCGGCCTGCGCGATCGAGGAATACGCCAGCAGCCGCTTCACGTCCGTCTGGGTGATGGCGATGATCGAGCCGACCAGCATGGTCAGGATGGCCACGCCCCACAGCGCGGGCCTCCAGTCCCAGGTCAGCTGGCCGAAGGCCACGTAGAAGACGCGCAGCAGCGCGCCGAACGCGGACACCAGCGTGCACGACGCCATCAGCGCGGTCACGGGCGTCGGCGCGCCCTGGTACACATCCGGCTTCCAGCTCTGGAAGGGCACGGCGCCGATCTTGAAGAGCAGGCCGAGGCCGAGCAGCGCGATGCCGGCCAGCAGCAGCGTTTCCGAGCCGGTCCCCGACTGGGCGGCCGCGGCGATGGCCGACAGCCGGACCGATCCGGAGAAGCCGTACAGCATGGCCACGCCGAACAGGAAGAAGGCCGATGAGAACGCGCCGAGCAGGAAATACTTCATGGCTGCCTCCTGCGAGAGCAGCCGCCGGCGGCGGGCCAGCCCGCACAGCAGGTAGAGCGGCAGCGAGAGCACTTCCAGCGCGACGAACATGGTCAGCAGGTCGTTGGCCGCGGGGAAGAGCAGCATGCCGCCGATGGCGAAGAGCGTCAGCGGGTAGACCTCGGTGTGACTGGTCCCGGCCAGCAGGCCCTCGCGCTCCTCCGCGCTGCCGGGAACCGCGGCGGCCTGCGGCGTGAACGCGCTCACCTCGCGGGAGGACTCCGCGATCAGCAGCGCGCTGACGAAGCCCAGCACCAGGATCGTGCCCTGGATGAACAGCGTCGGCCGGTCCACGCCGACCGCCCCGACCGCCTCGATCTTGCCGGGGCTGTGGCCGCCGAACACTGAATTGCTGCTCGCGACCACGATCGTCAGCACGAACGCCCCGGCGAGGCTGGCGAGCGTGAGCGCCGCCTGCAGCGGCCGTCGCAGCGGCCGCGGGGTGAAGGCCTCCACCAGGACCCCGACGACCGCCGCGGCGAAGACGAGCAGCATCGGCGAGAGCGGGAGCCAGCTGATGTGCGGAGCGCTGATGGGCGCGAGCGCCGCTACCGACCCGGTCACCGGTGACTCCCTTGCAGCTCAAGCACGTCCGTTAGCAGGCCAGGACGCTGGACGGCCAGCCCTGGCGAGCCGTCCCCGGCTAGGGCGGATGCCGGCCCGGCATGACCGCCGGGACGCACGGCTGCCGTGGTCCGCCCGGTCGCCGCAGCGGGATGCGGCGGCACCGGGTCAGCGGAATGCACCTGGGACAGAGTCTGCTGCACGGCGGGGTTGATGATGTCGATCACCGGCTTGGGGTAAACGCCGAAGAAGATGATCAGCGCGATCAGCGGCGCGACGGCCCACAGCTCGCGGGCGCCGAGATCGGGCATGTCCTTGACCTCGTCGCGTACCGGCCCGGTCATGGTCCGCTGGTACATCCACAGGATGTAGATCGCGGCCAGGATGATGCCCACGGTGGCCAGCACCGCGGCCGCCTCATACCGCGTGAAGGTGCCGATCAGGACGAGGAACTCGCTGACGAAGGTGGACAGTCCCGGCAGCGCGAGGCCGGCCAGGCCGGCGATCAGGAACAGGCCGGCCAGCACCGGCGCGACCTTCTGCACGCCCCCGTAGTCGGCGATGAGCTGCGAGCGGCGCCGGGTGATCATGAATCCGGCGATGAGGAACAGCGCGCCCGTGGCGAAGCCGTGGTTCACCATGTAGAGCACGGCACCCGACTGGCCCTGGCTGGTCATCACGAAGATGCCCAGCGTGATCAGCCCCATGTGGGAGACGGAGGAGTAGGCGATCAGCCGCTTGAGGTCCCGCTGACCGATGGCGACCACGGCGCCGTAGAGCACCCCGACCACCGACAGGGCCAGGATCAGCGGGGTGAAGTAATGCGAGGCCGACGGGAACAGCTCGAGGCAGTACCGGATCATGCCGAACGTGCCCACCTTGTCGAGCACGCCGACCAGCAGGACCGCGGCGCCCGGCTGGGCCGCGGTGGCGGCATCGGGCAGCCAGGTGTGGAACGGCCACAGCGGTGCCTTGATCGCGAACGCGATGAAGAAGCCGAGGAACAGCCACTTCTGCTCGGTCCCGGTCAGCGTCAGGTGCTCGAGGCTGGTGAACAGGAAGGTGCCCTGGTGCCCGCCGTGCGCCGAGTACACATACAGGGCGATCACTGCCGCCAGCATCAGCAGGCCGCCGAACAGGCTGTAGAGCAGGAACTTGACCGCCGCGTACTGCCGCTGGCCGACGCCGTAGCTCCCGATCATGAAGTACATCGGGATGAGCATGGCCTCGAAGAAGACGTAGAAGAGGAAGACGTCGGTGGCGGCGAAGACGCCGATCATCATGGTCTCGAGCACCAGCATCAGCGCGAAGTACGTCTTCACGCTGCGCCGGGGCGCCGGCGCGCCAGCCGGCCCGGCGATCCCTTCGGCGTCGTTCCACGAGGCCAGCACGACCACCGGCATGAGGATCGCCGACATCACGATGAGCACCAGCGCGATCCCGTCCGCGCCGACCGCGTAGTGCACGCCGAACTGCGGGATCCACTGGTAGGTCTGGGTGAACTGGAAGTGCGGCCCGCTGGTCTTGAACTCCGCGGCCATCGCGAGCGTCACGCCCAGCGTGGCCAGGGTGAAGACCAGCGCGATGATCTTGACCAGCCGGTCCCGCGCGCGCCGGTCAGCCGCGCTGCCGGGGGCCGAGCGGCCGGGGGTCAGCCCGATCACCAGCGCGCCGACCAGCGGGACGGCGCCCGCGACGGTCAGCCAGGGAAAGTTGCTCATCGGATCCGCAGCCTCACCAGCTCTAGAGCCTTACCAGCAGGAGGGCGCCGACCAGCAGCACGGCTCCCAGGAACATGGACAGCGCATACGAGCGGACGAAGCCGGTCTGCACCCGGCGAAGCCGCCCCGAGGAACCGCCGAACGTCGCGGCCACGGTGTTGACCAGGCCGTCCACGCCACGGTTGTCGAAATACACCGACAGCCTGGTCAGCCACTGGCCCGGCCGCATCAGCGCCGACTCGTTGAACGCGTCGCCGTACAGGTCCTTGCGCGCCGCGACCGTGGCGAAGTTCCCGGCCGGCGCGACCACCGGCACCTCCCGCCGGGCGTACAGCACCCAGGCGATCGCGGCCCCGATCACGACCAGGACCAGCGCGGCGTCGCCAGCCGGGGTGAAGATCCCGTGCGAGGTCGGCGGCCTGCCGACCACCGGGGCCAGGAAGTTCAGCAGCCGGTTGCCCAGGATCAGGAATCCGCCGGCGCCGAGCGACCCGATGGCGAGCACCACCATCGGCGAGGTCATGATCGGAGGCGCCTCATGCGGGTGGACCGACTCATGCCAGCGCCGCTCGCCGAGGAACGTCATGATGACGACCCTGGTCATGTAGAAGGCGGTGATGCCGGCGCCGAGCAGCGCGGCACCGCCGAGCAGCGCTCCCGAGGTGCCGCCCTGGGCGAAGGCGGCGTCGATGATCGGGTCCTTGGTGAAGAAGCCGGAGAACGGCGGCACGCCGATGATCGCCAGGTAGCCGAACAGGAAGGTCACGAAGGTGATCGGCATGACCGAGCCCAGGCCGCCGAAGCGGCGCATGTCCACCTCGTCGTTCATCTCGTGCTTCACCGAACCGGCGCCGAGGAACAGGCCGGCCTTGAAGAAGCCGTGCGCGAGCAGGTGCGCGATGGCGAACACGTACCCGGCCGGGCCGAGGCCCGCGGCCAGCATCATGTAGCCGATCTGGCTCATCGTGGACCCGGCCAGGGCCTTCTTGATGTCGTCCTTCGCGCAGCCGATGATCGCGCCGAACAGCAGGGTCACGGCACCGACGATCGCCACCGCCAGCCGGGCATCCGCGGACAGGTCGAAGATCGGGTTGGACCGGACGATCAGGTAGACGCCCGCGGTGACCATCGTCGCCGCGTGGATCAGCGCCGACACCGGGGTCGGCCCCTCCATCGCGTCCAGCAGCCAGGACTGCAGCGGAAGCTGGGCCGACTTGCCGCACGCGCCGAGCAGCAGCAGCAGGCCGATCGCGGTCACCACGCCGTGGCTGGCGCCGCCGACGGCGCCGAAGACGCCGCTGAAGCTGACCGAGCCGAAGGTGGCGAACATCAGCATGATCGCCAGCGACAGGCCGGCGTCACCGACCCGGTTGGCGATGAAGGCCTTCTTCGCGGCCGTCGCCGCGGTCGGCTTGTACTGCCAGAACCCGATCAGCAGGTAGGACGCCAGGCCGACGCCCTCCCAGCCCGCGTACAGGGCGAGATAGTTATCCGCCAGCACGAGCAGCAGCATCGCGGCGAGGAACAGGTTCATGTACCCGAAGAACCGGCGCCGCTCCGGGTCGTGCGACATGTAGCCGACGGCGAAGATGTGGATGAGCGAGCCGACACCGGTGATCAGCAGCACGAAGCAGATGGACAGCGGGTCCAGCAGCAGGCCGATGCTGACGTCGAACCGGCCGACGTGGATCCACTGGTAGAGGCTCAGGTCCCGGCTGCGCTGCGCGGACGGGTATCCGAGCATGGCCACGAAGGCGGCCACGGCATAACCGAAGGCGGCAATGGGCATGATGACACCGAGGAGGTGCCCCCAGGCGTTGGTGCGCCTGCCGCCGAGCAGCAGGACAGCCGCTCCGGCCAGCGGGAAGGCCAGCAGCAGCCAGGCAAGGTGCTGGACGCCGACCGCTGGCATGCTTGCCATGACCGTCGCCAGCGGCGCATGCGCGCCCTGGGCAGAGCCTGTCACTGACTACCTCTCTGTGCTAAGTCCGGGACTCCGCCAGGCTGCTGGCGGTGCGCTGGTCCCGGTGGCCGGGGTCAATACTTCAGCAGGTTTGCCTCGTCCACGGAGGCGGATCGGCGGCTTCGGTAGATGGCGGTGAGGATGGCCAGGCCGACCACCACCTCGGCCGCGGCCACCACCATCACGAAGAAGGCGATGACCTGCCCGTCCAGGGCGCCATGCATGCGGGCGAACGCCACGAAGGCCAGGTTGACCGCGTTCAGCATCAGCTCGACGCACATGAACACGACCAGGGCATTGCGGCGCACGAGCACGCCGACGCCGCCGATGACGAACAGGATCACGGACAAGGCGATGAAGTGCGCGGGACTTACCACCGTGCCTCCTCATGCTCGGGGCCGACGGCCGTCTCGTCCCCGGCCTCACCGGCCTCGCCGCCGGGAGCGGCCTGCTGGCCGGGCCGGATCGCGGCGGGGCCCGCTGGCTGACCCGGCTGCTGGCCGGCCACGGGAAGCGGCCGGCCCGAGATGACCGGGCTGACGGACAGTTCCGACGGCGTGCCGTCGGGCAGCAGCGCCGGCATGTCGACCGCGTTGTGCCGGGCATACGTGCCGGGACCCGGCAGCGGGGCCGGGCGGCCGCTGGCGACCCGCCGCTTGGCCAGCGCGCGCTGCGTCGGCTTCGGGCTGATGCGCTCCCGGTGCGCGAGGACCATCGCGCCCAGGGCAGCGGTGATGAGCAGCGCGCTCGTGACCTCGAACGGGAAGACGTAGGTCGTGAAGATCAGCCGGGCGAGCGAGAAGACATTGGATGACCCGAACTGGGCCGAGGCCGGGGCATTCGACCCGATGGCGGCGTGCCCGACTGTCAGGCCCAGCAATACCAGCAGCCCGATGCCGCCGAGCGCGGCCCAGAGCCGCTGGCCCCTGATCGTCTCCACGAGCGAGTCCGACGCGGTGACGCCCACGATCATCAGGACGAACAGGAACAGCATGAGCACGGCACCGGTGTAGACGATGACCTGCACGAACGCCAGGAACGGCGCGCCTTCCATCGCGTACAGCACCGCGAGCGACAGCATGACAACCGCCAGCAGCAGAGCGCAGTGGACGGCTTTCCTGGCCAGCACCATCGACAGCGCGGCGGCTACCGCGATGATGGCGAGCAGCCAGAAGGCGACGATTCGGGTCGTATCGGCGCCGTTGGCGGCGAGAACGACGCTATGGCTCACCGGGACTCCTCCGCCTGCTCATCGTCGGCGCGCTGGCTGGCCGCGAGCATCGCACCGAGCCGGTAGTAGTCCTCTTCGTTCTCGCCGAGCCGCATCGGGTGCGGCGGAGCCTCCATGCCCGGCTGCAGCGGGGCGACGAGCTGCTCCTTGGTCCAGATCAGGCTTTCCCGGCTGTCGTCGGCCAGCTCGTACTCGTTGGTCATCGTCAGGGCCCTGGTCGGGCAGGCTTCGACGCACAGCCCGCACAGGATGCACCGCAGGTAGTTGATCTGGTAGACGCGGCCGTACCGCTCACCCGGCGAGAACCTTTCCTCGCTGGTGTTGTCGGCTCCCTCGACGTAGATGGCATCGGCCGGGCAGGCCCAGGCGCACAGCTCGCAGCCGATGCACTTCTCCAGGCCGTCCGGCCAGCGATTCAGCTGGTGCCGGCCATGGAACCGGGGAGCTGTCGGCTTCTTCTCCTCCGGGTAATAGACGGTGTCCACCTTCTTGAACATCGTCCGGAAGGTGACGCCGAATCCCTTGACGGAGTTCAGGAAGTCAGGCATTGGTGACCTCCTTCGGGCTGTCAGACGGAGTACCGGGGGCGACGGGCTTGCCGCCCGCCGTCACGCCGATGCCGTGATAATGCGGCAGGTCCATCGGCGGCGTCGGGAAGACGGGTCCGTGCTCCCTGATGTCGGCCGCCTCGGCCTCGGCCTCGGCCGCCGCTTCCACCTCGCCGCGCCGGACCGAGCGCTCCCAGATCCACCACAGCAGCAGCAGCACGACGAGGATCCCGCCGGCCACGATGTAGATGCCCTGGCTGCCGCCCTGCTGCCGCCAGACGCGCATCGTGGCGACGATCAGCGCCCAGGCCAGCGAGACCGGGATCAGCACCTTCCAGCCCAGCCGCATCAGCTGGTCATACCGGATCCGCGGCAGCGAGCCGCGCAGCCAGATGAAGCAGAACAGCAGGATGGCGATCTTGGCCAGGAACCACAGCAGCGGCCACCATCCGGTGTTGGCGCCCGACCACAGCGTGATCGGCCACACGGCGCGCCAGCCGCCGAGGAAGAGCGTGGTGGCGAGCCCGGAGACCGTGATCATGTTCACGTACTCGGCCAGGTAGAACAAGGCGAACTTCAGCGACGAGTACTCAGTGTGGAAGCCGCCGACCAGCTCGCCCTCGCCCTCCGGCAGGTCGAACGGCAGCCGGTTGGTCTCGCCCACCATGGTGATGAGGTAGATCACGAACGACGGCAGCAGCAGGATGGCGAACCAGGACGGCAGGTGCAGGATCACGCCGCCGACATGCCACGGGCTGCCGTTCGCCTGCGCCTGCACGATGGCCGTGGTGGACAGCGATCCGGCGTAGAGGAAGACCGGGACGAACGACAGCCCCATCGCGATCTCGTAGCTGATGATCTGGGCTGACGATCGCAGGCCGCCGAGCAGGGAGTACGGCGAGGCCGAGGACCAGCCGGCCAGCACGATCCCGTAGATCCCCATCGAGCTCATGGCGAGCACGAGCAGCACCGCGACCGAAAGGTCAGTCAGCTGCAGCGGAGTGCGCTCGCCGAAGATCGATACGAACGGGCCGAACGGGATGATCGCGAAGCTGATGAAGGCGGGGATCGCCGCGACGGCCGGGGCCAGGATGTACAGGACCCGGTCCACCCCGCGCGGGATGATGTCCTCCTTCAGCGGCAGCTTGATGCCGTCCATCAGGGACTGCAGCAGCCCGAACTTGCCGGCCCGGTTCGGGCCGGGGCGCTGCTGCATCCGCCCGATGACGCGCCGCTCGGCCCAGATCATGAACAGCGTGGACAGCATCAGGAAGGCGAAGATGGCGACGACCTTGATCAGGACCAGCCACCACACCTGGTAGTTGAAGCTGGCCAGGGTCGGGTCGGCCGGGACCGCGGCGCGCGCCGCGCCAATGGCGACTCCGGCAGTCATTCCGCGCTCCTCACCGTTACTAGCGTGCCGTGACCCGCGCCAAGCTCGCGCCGGACTTCGCAGCCCGCGGAGTTGGTCGGCAGCCAGACCACCCGGTCCGGCATAGCAGCGATCTGCACCGGGACCGTGATGGCGCCGCGATCGGTGGCCACTGTCACCTTGCCGCCCTCGGCCGTCCCGGCCTCCGCTGCCGTCGCCGCCGACATCATCGCGACCGGGGCACGGGCCGTCCCGGCCAGGTTCGGCTCGCCGTCCTGCAAGCGGCCAGCATCGAGGAGATTATGCCAGGTCGCCAGGATCGCCCGGCCAGCGCCTGGGTGCGCCAGGCCGAGCTGGTCAATCTGGCCTGCCGGGCCGGCCGCGGCTGCGCCGGCGCCGGCCTGCGCCGCCGGCGCGCCGACGGGGCGCCCGGTTCCCGCAGCTGCCGGGCCGGCCAGCTCGGTCAGCTCGCGCCGGGCCGCGGCAGCATCGGGCAGGCCGAGATGCACGTCCATCTCGTCCGCCAGCGATGCGAGCACCCGCAGGTCGGGCTGGGCCGGGACGGCCAGCGCCGCGTGGAACGAGCCAGGGCGGCCTTCCCAGTTCACGAACGTGCCGGGCTTCTCGGTGACAGCGGCCACCGGGAAGACGACATCGGCCCGGTCGGTCACCGCGCTGACCCGCAGCTCCAGGCTCACGATGAAGCTCGCCGCCTCGAGCGCGGCGAGCGCCGCCGCAGGATCCGGCAGATCGGCCGGGTCCAGGCCGGCGATCACCAGCGCCTCGATGTCACCGCGGGCAGCGTCGGCCAGGATCTGCCCGGTGTCCCGGCCGGGCGCGTCCGGCAGCGCGGCGACGCCCCATGCCCTGGCCACATCCGCGGCGGCAGCGGCATCGGTGACCGCGCGGCCGCCGGGCAGCAGCGTCGGCAGCGCACCGGCCTCGATGGCGCCGCGCTCGCCGGCCCGCCGGGGTATCCAGGCCAGCCGGGCACCGCTGCGCTGGGCCAGCCGGACCGCGGCCGTCAGGGCACCGGGCACCTCAGCCAGCCGCTCGCCCGCCAGGATGACGGCGCCCGGCTGGCTGAGCGCGCTCGCCGCCGCGCGCACCGGGTCACGGTCGGGCGCGCCGCCGCCGGGCGAGCCGGCCCCGGCCGGTACCGCCCCGCCCGCCTGGCCGGCGCCGGCCGTCCGCTCGTCACCGGGGCGGGCCGCGTCGGCCAGCGCGGTCAGCGCCGAGGCCTCCGTGCCGGGCACCGTGGGCAGCAGCACGCCGTCGAGCTTCGCCAGCCCGCGGCTGGCCAGCGCAGCGATGGAGTAAACGGCCTGGGTACCGGCCCGGACGGCCTTGCGCAGCCGCAGGAACACGATCGGGGACTCGTCCTGCGGCTCGAAGCCGGCCAGCAGCACTGCCGGAGCCCGCTGCAGGCTGGCGTAGCTGACGTCGCTGCGGCCGGCCACGTACTCGCTGAGGAACTGCGTCTCCTCGGCCGAGTGCGGGCGTGCGCGCATGTCAATGTCGTTGCTGCCGAGGGCAATCCTCGCGAACTTGGCGTACGCGTAGGCGTCCTCCAGGGTCAGCCGGCCCCCGGTGAGCACGCCGGCCCGGCCGCGGGCCTGCGCCAGGCCGCGGGCAGCGACCGAGAGGGCCTCCGGCCAGGACGCCGGGACCAGCACGCCGTCGGCGCCCCGGACCAGCGGCGAGACCAGCCGGTCCGGCTGGGTCGGGTAGGCGAACGCCCACCGGCCCTTGTCGCAGTTCCATTCCTCGTTGACCTCGGGAGCGTTGCCCGCCAGCCGCCTGGTGACGGCGCCCCGCCGGTGATCGGTCCGCTGGCGGCAGCCCGCCGCGCAGTGCTCGCACACGCTGGGCGTGGAGACCAGGTCGAACGGCCGGGCCCGGAACCGGTAGGAGGCGCCGGTCAGCGCGCCGACCGGGCAGATCTGCACGGTGTTGCCGGAGAAGTAGGAGTCGAAGGGCACCCCGTCCGCCACGCCGACCTGCTCGCGCGGGCCGCGCTCCAGCAGCTCGATCAGCGGATCCCCGGCGACCTGATCGGCGAACCTGGTGCAGCGGGCGCACTGCACGCACCGCTCGCGGTCCAGCAGCACCTGGCTGGACAGCGCGACCGGCTTGGGGAATGTCCGCTTGGTGCCATGGAACCGGGTCTCGCCCTGGCCGGTGGACATCGCCTGATTCTGCAGCGGGCACTCGCCGCCCTTGTCGCACATCGGGCAGTCCAGCGGGTGGTTGACGAGCAGCAGCTCCATGATGCCGCGCTGCGCTTTCTCGGCCACTTCCGAGGTCAGCTGGGTGTGCACGACCATGCCGTCGGTGCAGACGGTCGTGCACGAGGCGGGCGGCTTGGGCTGGCCCTCGATGTGCACGAGGCACTGCCGGCAGGCACCGACCGGGTCAAGCAGCGGGTGGTCGCAGAACCGGGGGATCTGGATACCCAGCTGCTCGGCGGCGCGGATCACCAGCGTGCCCTTCGGCACGGTGATCTCGAAGCCGTCGATGGTGACGCTGACGCCGTCAGCCGGGCGCGCGACCGCACCGCCAGCGCTTGCGCTTTCCTGCACCGTCATCGGGTTGGCTCCATGCGCAGCAGCGTTGAGGCAGCGGGATCGAACGGACAGCCGCCGTGGCGCAGGTGGTCCAGGTACTCGTCCCTGAAGTACCTGATCGACGAACCGACCGGCGACTGAATCGAGTCGCCCAGGGCGCAGAACGAGCGGCCGGTGATGTTGTCGCAGATGTCCAGCAGCTTGTCCAGGTCGGCCGCACTGCCCTCGCCGTGCTCCAGCTGCTCGAGCAGCTGGACGACCCAGTAGCTGCCCTCCCGGCAGGGCGTGCACTTGCCGCACGACTCGTGCTCGTAGAACTCGATCCACCGGAGCGTGACGCGGACAACGCAGGTTGTCTCGTCGAAGAGCATGATCGACCGGGTGCCGAGCATCGACCCGGCGGCCGCCACCGACTCGTAGTCCAGCGGGACGTCCAGGTGCTGGTCGGTGAACAGCGGCGTGGAGGACCCGCCGGGCGTCCAGAACTTCAGCCGGTGCCCGGCGCGGATGCCGCCGGCCAGCTCCAGCAGCTCGCGCAGCGTCGTGCCGAGCGGCGCTTCGTACTGGCCGGGGGTCGTGACGTGGCCCGACAGCGAGAAGATCCCGAACCCCTTGGACTTCTCCGTCCCGAACGACGCGAAGTCCTGCGCGCCGTTGACCAGGATGTAGGGGACGGTGGCAATCGACTCCACGTTGTTGACCACCGTGGGGCAGGCGTAAAGCCCAGCGATGGCCGGGAAGGGCGGCTTCAGCCTGGGCTGTCCCCGGTATCCCTCCAGCGAGTCCAGCAGGGCCGTCTCCTCGCCGCAGATGTAGGCGCCGGCGCCGGAGTGCACGACGACCTCGAGGCTGAAGCCCGAGCCCAGGATGTCACTGCCGAGATAGCCGGCGTCGTAGGCCTCGGCCACCGCGTGATGCAGCCGGCGGATCACGTGCAGCACCTCGCCGCGGACGTAGATGAAGGCACGGTGCGCGCGGATCGCGTAGGCGGCGATCACCATCCCCTCGATCAGCGCCTGCGGGTTGGCCAGCAGGGTCGGCATGTCCTTGCAGGCGCCGGGCTCCGACTCGTCAGCGTTCACCACCAGGTAGTGCGGCTTGCCGTCGCCCTGCGGGATGAAGCCCCACTTCACCCCGGTGGGAAAGCCTGCTCCGCCGCGGCCGCGCAGCACGGAGTCCTTGAGAGTCTGGATGACCTGGTCCGGCGGCATCGCCAGGGCCTTCGGCAGCGCCTGGTATCCGCCGGCCCGCCGGTAGCCCGCCAGCGTGAACGAGTCGGGCTCGTCCCAGTGCGCCGTGAGCTCAGGCGTCAGCACGCTGCTCACTGCTGTCCTCCATTGCTGCTGGTCGCAGGGCCAGATTCGGGTGTCCAGCCCTGCTCCCTGGCGACCCGCAGGCCGGCCAGGCTGGCGTCGCCGACCGTGCGCCCGAGGGGCGCCTGGCCATCGGGGAATCCCGCCAGGATCCGCGAGGCCTGCTTCCAGCTGCACAGCCGGGGGGCGCCGCGGGTCGGCATCACCGGGGCGCCGGCCCGCAGGCCGTCGACCAGGTCCCTGGCCGACTGCGGGGTCATGTTGTCGAAGAACTCCCAGTTCACCATGACAACCGGCGCGTAGTCGCAGGCCGCGTTGCACTCGAGGTGCTCCAGCGTGACCGTGCCGTCCGGTGTCGTCTCGTCATTGCCGACGCCCAGGTGCTCCTGCAGGTCAGCGAAGATAGCGTCACCGCCCATCACGGCGCACAGCGAGTTGGTGCAGACGCCCACGTGGTACTCGCCGACGGGCCGGCGCTTGAACATGGTGTAGAAGGACGCGACCGCGGTGACCTCGGCCTCGGTCAGCCCGAGCTGCTGGGCGCAGAACTCGATGCCGTCGTCGGAGACGTAGCCCTCCTCCGATTGCACCAGGTGCAGCAGCGGCAGCAGGGCCGAGCGCGCATGCGGATAGCGGGCGATGATCTCCGCGGCGTCCGGGGCCAGCCGGTCGCGCGCTTCCTGGCTCAGCGCCATTACCTGTCCACGCCTCCCAGCACCGGATCGACACTGGCCACCGCCGCAATCACGTCGGCGACCAGTCCGCCCTCAGCCATTGCAGAGACCGACTGGAGGTTCGTGAAGGACGGGTCACGGAAGTGCACCCGGTACGGCCGGGTGCCGCCTTCGCTCACCGCGTGACAGCCGAGCTCGCCGCGGGGCGACTCGACCGCCATGTAGACCTGCCCGGCCGGCACCCGGAAGCCCTCGGTGACCAGCTTGAAGTGATGAATGAGAGCCTCCATGGACTGGCCCATGATGTGCGCGATGTGATCGGGAGAGTTGCCCAGTCCGTCCGGGCCGAGCGCGAGCCTGGCCGGCCAGCCGATCTTAGCGTCCCTGATCATCACCGGGTCGTCGGCCGGGCGGGCGCCGGCCAGCCGGCCGACGCACTGCTCGATGATCCGCAGCGACTGGTCCAGCTCGTCCATCCGGACCAGGTACCGGCCGTAGGCATCGCAGCTGGTCTGTACCGGCACGTCGAACTCGTAGGTCTCGTAGCCGCAGTACGGCTGGCTCTTGCGCAGATCCCAGGGCAGGCCAGTGCTGCGCAGCATCGGGCCGGTCACTCCTAGGGCCATGCAGCCGGTCAGGTCCAGATACGCGATGTTCTTCGTCCGGGCCAGGAAGATCGGAGCGGCGTCGAACAGCGCGCGTATCTCGCCGAACTGCCTGGGCATCATGGCGAGGAACTCGCGGATCCTCTCCAGCGCGCCGGGTGGCAGGTCCTGCGAGATCCCCCCGGGCCGGATGAAGGCATGGTTCATCCGCAGTCCGGTGATCAGCTCGAACACGTCGAGCACCCGCTCGCGCTCGCGCATTCCGAACTCGAATACCGTCGTCGCGCCCAGCTCCAGGCCGAACGTCCCGATCGCGGTCAGGTGCGAGGCAATCCGGTTCAGCTCCATCATCATGACCCGGATGACGGAGGCCCGCTCCGGCACCTCCGCCTCGATGCCGAGGAGCCGCTCGACGGCCAGGCAGTAGGCGGTCTCGTTGAACAGCGGCGACAGGTAGTCCATCCGGGTGCAGAAGGTCACGCCCTGGGTCCAGGTGCGGAACTCCATGTTCTTCTCGATGCCGGTGTGCAGGTAGCCGATCACCGGGCGCAGCTCGGTCACGGTCTCGCCGTCCAGCGTCAGGATCAGCCGGAGCACGCCGTGCGTGGACGGGTGCTGCGGGCCCATGTTGACGACCATGTGCTCGGTATCGCGCGGGTCAGCCGCGTTGGCCGCGGCGACGATCTCGTCCCAGTCCTCGCCGGCGACGTTGTAGACGCGGCCCTCGGCACCGTCAGCGCCGGCCGCGCCCGGGTCTGCCTGAGCGCTCATTCGTAAGCTCTCCGATCCTCCGGCGGCGGAATCGTCGCGCCGCGGTACTCGACCGGAATGCCGCCCAGCGGGTAGTCCTTCCGCTGCGGGTGGCCCTTCCAGTCGTCTGGCATCTCGATCCTGGTCAGCGCCGGATGGTCGTCGAAGACGATGCCGAAGAAGTCCCACGTCTCCCGCTCGTGCCAGTCGCAGGTCGGGTACACCCCGACGATGGACGGGATGTGCGGGTCGGCATCGGGGACCGACACCTCCAGCCGGACGCGCCGGTTATGCGTGACCGAGAGCAGGTGATAGGCCGCATGCAGCTCGCGGCCGATGTCGTCCGGGTAGTGAACCCCGGACACGCCGAGGCACAGCTCGAAGGCCAGCGCCGGCTCGTTGCGCAGCCTGGCCGCCACCGTGGTCAGGTACTCACGGCGGACGTGCAGGGTGAGCTCGCCGCTGGCGACGACGACCCGCTCGATGCCCTCGCCGAAGCTGACGCCGGTGGCCTCCAGCGCGCTGCCGAGCTCGTCGGCGATCTCGTCGAAATACGAGCCGTACGGCCGCGGGCTGGACAGCGGCGGCGGCCGCCTGATCTTCAGCCCGCCGTACCCGGATGTGTCGCCCGTGGTCTGGACGCCGAACATGCCGGTCCGGACGACCCGCTCGCCGAGCCGTTCCTGGCCGGCCAGCGCGGCGGCATCGGGCACCGCGCCATCCGGGCCGGGCTTGTCCGGCGTCGCCCCGCCCGGGGTGGTCACGACTGGCCCTCCGCCGCCCGGCTCGCGGCCACCTGGCCATCCGCCGGGCCGCTCAGGCCGGGCACCAGCGGCAGCCGCCGGAGCCTGGCCTGCTCCAGCTCGGTGATCTGCCGGTCCCGGTTGACGCCCAGCTTCATGTTCTGGATCCTGTCGTGCAGCTTGACGATGGCATCCAGCAGCATCTCTGGCCGCGGCGGGCAGCCCGGCAGGTAGATGTCTACCGGCACGACGTGGTCCACGCCCTGGACGATCGCGTAGTTGTTGAACATGCCGCCGCTGGAGGCGCAGACCCCCATCGAGATGACCCACTTGGGGTCGCCCATCTGGTCGTAGATCTGCCGCAGCACCGGTGCCATCTTCTGGCTCACCCGGCCGGCCACGATCATCAGGTCAGCCTGGCGCGGGGTGTTGGAGGCCCGCTCCATGCCGAACCTGGCCAGGTCGTGCCGCGGGCCGCCGGTGGACATCAGCTCGATGGCGCAGCACGCGAGCCCGAAGGTGGCCGGCCATACCGAGCTCTTGCGCGCGTAGCCGGCCAGCTTCTCCACCGAGGTCAGCAGTATGCCGCTCGGGAGCTTGTCTTCCAGTCCCATGTCTAGTCCCACTCCAGGCCGCCGCGCCGCCAGACATAGGCGTACGCGACCAGCACCGTGCCGATAAACGTGACCATCTCCACCAGCCCGAACACGCCGAGCCGGTCGAACGCGACCGCCCAGGGATAGAGGAAGATGATCTCGACGTCAAAGACGATGAACAGCATCGCCGTCAGGTAGTACTTCACCGGGAAGTGCACGCCCCGCGGCTGCGTGGTCGGCTCGATGCCGCACTCGTAGGCCTCGAGCTTCGCCCGGTTCCACCGCTTAGGGCCGGCCAGGCTTCCCATGACCAGCGAGAAGACCGCGAAGACCGCGGCCAGGGCCGCCAGTATCAGGATCGGCACATAGTGACCCACTGCCGTGTCACCCCCTTGTCGGGCTGCCCGGGCTGGTGCCCCGGAGCTTTATCGGAACCGGCTAAGCCGCCGGCGTCATCTTAGACACCGCGTTGATGAGGCGGTCGACCGCATCACCGCCGCGGGTCTCGGTCAGGTTTCCGAGGAACTTCATGGTGAAACGCATGACGGCGGGGCGCTTGATGCCGTGGCGGGTAGCGAACTTCATGAACGACGGCTTGCCGATCAGCTCGACGAACAGCCGGCCCAGCGTGTAGTAGCCGCCGTACGCGTCCTTCAGCGCCTGCGGGTAGCTCTGCAGGACCCGCTCAGCGCTGGCCGCCGTCGGCCTGGCCAGCGCCTGGGTGATGATCCGGGCGGCGATCTCGCCCGATTCCATCGCGTAGGCGATGCCCTCGCCGTTGAACGGGTTCACCATCCCGCCGGCGTCGCCGGCCAGCAGCAGGCCCCGGGTGTAGTGCGGGGTGCGGTTGAAGCCCATCGGCAGGGCCGCGCCCCGGATCGGCTCGGTCCGGTTCTCCTCGGCGAATCCCCACTCCGGCGGCATCGCGGCCAGCCAGCGGCGCAGCAGCGCGCGGTAGTCGATGTTCTGGAAGCCGACCGAGGTGTTCAGCAGGCCGAGGCCGACGTTGCTCGTCCCGTCACCCATGCCGAAGATCCAGCCGTAGCCGGGCAGCAGCGACTCGCCGTCCCAGAGGTCCAGCCAGGCCTCCAGGTAATCGTCGCGGTGCCGGGGGCTGGTGTAGTACGTGCGCACCGCGACGCCGAGCGGCCGGTCATCCCGCTTGCGCAGGCCCATGGAGACAGAAAGCCGGGATGAGTTGCCGTCAGCCGCCACGACCAGCCGGCCGCTGAACTGCCGCTCCGACCCGGAGTCACGGGCCATCACCCCGGTGATGCGCCCGGTGCGGTCATCGAGCACCGGCCCGGTCACGTTCACGCCCTGCAGCAGCCGGGCGCCGGCCTTCTCCGCGTGGCCGGCCAGCATCTGGTCGAAGTCGAGCCGGGTGCGCACGGTCCCGTAGCCGGGGAAGCTGGACAGGTCAGGCCAGTCCAGCTCAATCCGGCCGCCGCCGCCGATGATCCGCAGGCCCTTGTTGCGGAGCCAGCCGTCCTCCGGGTTGACCGCCAGGCCCATCCCGGTGAGGGCCTTGACGGCGCGCGGGGTCAGGCCGTCACCGCATACCTTCTCGCGCGGGAAGTGGCTCTTCTCCAGCACCAGCACGTCGAGTCCCGCGCTGGCCAGGTAATAGGCCAGCGACGACCCGGCCGGCCCGGCGCCCACCACCAGGACGTCAGCTGTCTCGGCGCCGCGTGCCGGATTCGCGGCGGGGGACGGCGCCTCATCGCGCGCGGCAGCCGCGCTCGCTGATGCGGCTGGCGATCGCCGGGCACGCTGACCCGGCGCTGAGGCTGGGCTGCAAGTGGGGTCCGGCGTGCCGGCGGGGGGAGCTTGCTCGGTCACGAACCTGTCCTGACTGTCTTGTGAACCGCTTCACAAGTCGTGCTAGGCAGTCTAGTCCGTGGATCTGCCTGCCCACCCAGCCGCCCCGGCCGGTCACACCGGCACGGTCACCCCGCCCGGTCGCCGCGGCACGGTCACCCCCGCGCATTCGGCCCGGCGGCCTCGACCGCTGCGGGCGCTAGCCCGGCCGGCGGGCCAGGTGCAGGGCGACCACGCCGAATGTCAGGTTCCGCCAGCGGACTCCCGACCAGCCTGCCGCGCCGATCTGGCGGCCGAGCTCGGCCTGGCCGGGCCAGTCCCTGATCGACTCGGACAGGTAGTCATAGGCCTCGGCATTGCCAGACAGCCGGCCCGCGATCAGCGGCAGCACCCGGGCCAGGTACTGCTCGTACAGCGTGTTCAGCCCCGCCACCGGCAGCTTGCTGAACTCGCACACCACCAGCCGGCCGCCTGGCCGGGTCACCCGGAGCAGCTCAGCGAGTGCCTGACCGGTGTCGGCGACGTTCCGCAGCCCGAAGGAGATGGTCACCGCGTCGAAGGCCGCATCGGCAAACGGCAGCGCGAGCGCGTCGCCGGCCACGAACCGCAGGCCGCTGGCCGGCCTGCGGGCACCGACCTGGAGCATGCCGAGCGAGAAGTCGCAGGCGACGCAGCGGGCCCCGGCCGCCGTGAAGACCCGTGAGGAGGTGCCGGTGCCCGCGGCGAGGTCGAGCACGAGCTGGCCGGGCCCGGCCCCGACCGCCCGGGCGACGATCTTGCGCCAGTACCGGTCCTGGCCCAGCGACAGCGCATCGTTCAGCAGGTCGTAGCGTCCGGCGATCCGGTCAAACATCGCCGAGACCTCGCCTGGCTTCTTATCGAGGTAAGCGCGGGTCATGGTGGTCAACCCTGGCACACCGCCACGGGCGGCGGGCGGCAGGCCGGCGCCGGGCCGGCGCGGCGGGCTGCGGGGGACGCGACGTCCGTCCGGCTGACCCGGCGTGGCAGTGGCAGCGGCCGCACTGGGCTGGCCTTCCCGTTTCGATACTTTGCGCAGTTTCCTGGCGGATATGCGTGGCATGGGCCCCATTTCAGGGCAGAAATTTATTTGGCCAGGTCGGATGGCTCCGCTGGGATGAAGTCGTCCGCTTTGACGTTTATATGAATGGCCACGGCTATGGCTTTTGGTAACACATCTGGCTGCATGCGGTAAACCTACTCAGTAGCTGTGACGTCTCATCGACGGAGTGTTAACCGATATCGCCAGTCACCAGGAGGGGTCGTGCGGAGACTAGTCATGGCGCTGACCGCGGGCGCGCTACTCGCGTTAGGCGCGACCGGAGCGCAGGCATCCGTCAGCGGCGCGCGGCCGAATGCGACGCCCGAATGCGGTAGTTACTGCTTTGAGCTGTCCAGCCTTATCCTCGGCCCGCGGATGGTCGAGAACGCCGTGGTTCCGGGGGACACCGGCAGCGGCGGGCGGATCGGCGTTCCGGCCACCCTGAGCCTGGCCACCAACATCGCGCCGGACGAGGATTTCACCGAGACCAGCATCGGCCCGGCGAGTGATTTCTGCGGTGTTCGCGGCGGTTTCCCGAAGTATTCCTACATCTGCATTCACTACGCCGCTGATCCGGTATTCGAGGCCGACTGGGCGCCGTTCGGGGTGGAGAGCGGCCTGTGCCTGGGCCTGGCCCCGCACCCGTTCGCGGGCGAGCGCGTGACGCTCCGGTACTGCGGCGTATCAGTCCGGACCCTGTGGCTCAGTGACACCGCCCACGGCACCGATGCCTACGGCGCCTGGTACACGCCGTGGATCAACGGCGGCGAGCGGAACTTCAGCCACCCGCTCGTGCTGACCATCGCGCCGGGCGGGCGCCGGCCAGCCAACCAGCTGAAGGTGGAGCGGGAGGACCTCTATAACGGCGTCACCCCGGACACGCAGGAATTCACCATCACTACCGGGCCGGTGCCCTGACCGCCCGGCCGGGACGCTTCCTGGCCGGCGGCCGGCTGGCCGGGCCCGGACGGCGATGCCGCGCGGCGGGGTCAGAGCCATCCGGGCCGCTGCCAATTCTCGCCGAGCACATGCTCGGCCAGGAAGGCCAGCACGGTCTCGTACCAGACCTGCGCGTCGCCGGGCTTGAGGATCCAGTGGTTCTCATCGGGGAAGTACAGGAACTTCACTTCCCTGGAACGCGCCGTCAGGTCCCAGTACATCCGCAGCGCCTCGCCGACCGGCACCCGGTAGTCCTTGTCCCCGTGGATGATCAGCACGGGCGTGCGGATGCTGTCCGCGTGCAGGTTCGGGGAGCTTGACTGGTAGCGCTCCGGCTGAGTAGCGGGGTCACCGAAGATGCGCCGCCAGAACGGCGGCCCGTCGGTGGTGCCGAACATCTGATCCAGCGCCCACAGCCCCGCATGGCTGACGATGGCCAGGAACCGGTCGGTGTGGCCGGCAATCCAGTTCGCCATGTAGCCGCCGAACGAGCCGCCCATCATCGCCGTGCGGCTGGCATCGATGTCCGGCCGCGCCGCCACCTCATCGGTGATGGCCAGCACGTCGGTGTACGGGTTGCCGCCCCACTGGCCATGCCCCCGGGCGATCATGTGCTGGCCGTACCCGGTCGACAGGGCCGGGTCCGGCAGCAGCACCGCGTACCCGCGGGCCGCCATCAGCCACGGATTCCACCGCCAGGACCACTCGTTCCAGCTCGACACCGGGCCGCCGTGCACCCACAGCAGCAGCGGGGCCGGAGACCCGGCCGATGCGCTCTCCGGCAGCACCAGCCAGCCGCGGATGACCGTTCCGTCGGCCGCCGTGGCGCGGACATCCTCGAGCCGGCCCGGCACCTCCAGCGGGGTGCCGGGGGCAGCCAGCCGGATCGGGCCGCTGGCGGGGCTGGCCACGTCGATCCGGACCGGGGCGGGCG
>Ga0187860_1000431_pt1 | contig 41296 bp, 38 predicted proteins | sample June2016WEW_10_4_FD_132981 | JGI IMG/M metagenome (GOLD analysis project Ga0187860, IMG submission 132981) | Peatland microbial communities from SPRUCE experiment site at the Marcell Experimental Forest, Minnesota, USA - June2016WEW_10_40 | ecosystem: Environmental > Terrestrial > Soil >...
CACGCTTGCTTGGCTCAATCGTTGTCGCAGGCTCGCCAAGGATTGGGAGAACCGCAATCGCAAAGCGCTGGCGTTCTTGCACCTCGCCTCAATCCGGCTCATGCTTAGAAAGCTATGCAATCCAGCCTAAAGTCTTCGGACAGACTCTAAGGCATTATAAGAAGTCTGTTGAAAAAACGGACACAACGTCGTAAACGAGCTGCGGTCTTCTTGTTCATATCGTCGATCCCGTGCCCGAAGATCACGAAGGCGGCCGCTATGCTGAAGGGTCTGCCCAAGGCCGAACTCCTTTGGGCGAGCTCGCGCGAAGTGCCCAATGTGGTGCAGGGCAGGAGTGCGGGTGCCATATCGTCACCGCCACGGCCGACTGATCGCCAAGGTACAGCTGTTCGACGAGGACCTGCGTCAATACTCGCTCTAAACCGTCAAGATGTTTTATGAGCACGCCCGCGCAGCCGGATTCAAGCTCGTTTGACCGAGCTGAACGCATGAGCCGGGATGAACCACCGATGATTTCGGTGATAGTTCCCGTTTACCAGGAAGAGCTTAACATCCGCCCGTTCCTAGTGCGCACGGTTCCGGTGCTCGAGCGGCTGGGGCGCTATGAAATCATCTTCGCTCTCGATCCATCACCGGACGGAACAGAGCGCGTAATCCGTGACGAGATCGCCAAGAACAAAAACATTGGCCTCCTCCTGTTCAGCCGGCGCTTCGGCCAGCCGGCGGCGACGATGGCCGGTATCCTTAACTGCGGCGGACAATGGTGCGTCGTCATCGATGTCGATCTGCAGGACCCGCCGGAGCTGATCGAGCAGCTTTATCGCAAAGCAGCCGAAGGATTCGACGTCGTAACGGCGCGGCGCGCGAGTCGTCAAGGCGAGACGCTTGTCAAAAGAGTTGTGTCGGAGTTCGGCTATTCAGTGATCAACGCCATTGCCGAAGTCCCAATCCCTCGCAACACTGGCGACTTCCGCCTCATAAATCGCCGCGTCATCGAAGAGCTCCGCGGGCTGAGCGAATCGCACGGATTCCTGCGCGGGCTCGTCTCTCTGGTCGGATTTTCGCAGACGGAGGTCACGTACGAGCGCGACGCCCGGCATGCCGGTGCCGGGAATTACAATCGTTATCTCGGCTCGATGAAAATCGGGCTGAACGGGATTATCGGCTTTTCCACCTTTCCGCTCCAGATCATGATGTGGGCTGGTTTTGGAATAGCAGCTCTAAGCGCATTGGCAATTTTCTTGGTCATCATTCTCAAGATCATCGAAGGCGACGAGTACCCGATGGGAATTCCTACCGTGACCGTGCTGGTCCTGTTTATCGGCGGGGTGCAACTCGCCGCGGTTGGTGTTCTTGGGGAATATATTGGCCGCATTTACGACGAAGTGCGCCGACGGCCGCTTTACATTGTTGATCGGGCGGTCAATGTATCGGTGCGCGACCCACGCGGACCACGCTCCGGCAGGTGAAACGCAACGAGGCCAGTTTTGGATACCAGTGTACCGGTCTACCCGCGGTTCAAATGGCCGAAGACCGTTCCTCCGTTGTCTCAAGCACAGCAGGCGCTTGCGGATGACTTTGTGAGGCACTGGCACGAAGTGCTTCCGCAACGGTATGGGATGATCGAGAAATTCAACCACACTTACCCGATGCGTTATTTGCCGGACCAGGATCGATGGCGCACGCTCGAACTTGGCGCCGGGATAGGCGCACATCTCGCGTTCGAGCCACTTGACCGGCAGGATTACCACTGTATCGAGCTGCGGGAGATCATGGCCGCCGAAATTCGGCGGCGCTTTCCGTCGGTCAGGACCACGATCGGAGATTGTCAAAAGCGAATTCCATATGACGATGCCTTCTTTGATCGCGTGGTTGTTATTCACGTTCTCGAGCATCTGCCAAATCTGCCGGCCGCGATCAGCGAGGTCCATCGCGTCATGAAGCCGAATGGAATCTTTTCGGCGGTGCTGCCTTGCGACCCGGGTTTGGCCTATGAGTTGGCACGCAAGATTTCCGCAGAGCGGATTTTCAGGGCGCGTTACCACATGCCCTATCACTGGTTTGCGCGGCGCGAGCACATCAATTCGCCGGCCGAAATTATGCATGTCATTCGTCGGTACTTCGATATTTACGATACACGCTACTTCCCGCTGGCTATTCCAGTGGTCAATCTTAACTTGTGCATTGGCGTAACGGCACGAAAAACGATGGGTGCCGGCGCAGCCTCCTCGGCAATGGCAAATTAAGTGACGCGACGGCCGTTCGAGAACATCATTCCGATGACGCCAAGCGCGAACACGTTGCTGTTGGTTAGGCTCGCGGCCGAGCTCGGACGGATCTTCCGCTTTGCAACGGTCGGAACGCTTGCCGCGATCGCCTATGCCGGGATAACGTTCGGAGTTGCGGAGACCGGACTGGCAGCTCCGATCGCAGCGTCCGTTTTGGGATTTCTCGTCGCGACGGCAATTTCCTATCTCGGCCATTTGCACTACTCTTTTGCGGTTGAGCCCGATCACCGGATCTTTCTGCGGCGCTTCACGATCGTGATCTCGATCACACTTGCTGAGACGATGACCTGCACCTGGCTGATAACTGAAGTCTGGCACCGCTCGAATTTGGTATCGATCATCTCCGTATCGCTGTTGATTCCGGCGACGAATTACATTTGCAATCGGTTTTGGGTATTCAGGTCCGGTCCCGCTGCCGCATCAATAAATCCGCTGCCGAGGCGATCCGCCAAAGCCGGCAGCAATAAAACATGAGTCCCTTGCAAAGGTACCGCAGGGTTTTTGTGACCGGTGCCACGGGCTTCATCGGTAGCAACCTGGTGGACCGGCTCTTGGCGGAGGGCCAGAATGTCGTAAGTTATGATAATCTGTCGATCGGCCTCGCCGAATTTGTAGCACCCGCTGGCGAGCATCCACGCGAGAAAGTGAACGTCTTCAATCTGGGGACCGACGAATATTGCGAGGTCAACGGTTCGATCCGGTGGATCACCAGCCGGTTGGGCGTGTCGCCGCAGTTCGAATATGCCGGCGGCGATCGCGGCTGGGTTGGAGATAACCCGTTTATCTTTCTCGATACCGGGAAGATCCGGTCGCTCGGCGGGACACCCAAGCTGACCATTCGGGCTGGCATCGAGCGAGCGCCGTCTTGGCTGATGGACAATCGCTGGGTCCTGGAGCGGCGCGGGTGAATCCAGTTCCTAATGCTAGGATGCGAGTTGTGGGCAACGGTATTGTCAATTCACGTTCCGGACAAAGTCCCTTCACGCTTCCTCATCCGACTATGAGTTCGCGCGCCGTGGCGTGGACCGGACAAGCCTTCGACTACGACGGGCGTCCGGTCCGCGTGCTGGCCTACGATGTCTTGCCGTCGGGATGGACCGAGGAGCTCACCGAGCTGCATGAACAGACCGGCGGCAGCCAACATTTCATCGACATCGCGTCACGGCGATACGCTTGCGACGAGGTTCTTCGTTGTATCACGCACCCTTCGTCGATCGTGCTGGAGATCGGCTGTTCGTCCGGCTTCCTGTTGAAGGAGTTGATCGAGACATTGCCCGGTCACTGTGTTGTCGGCGCCGATTATACCATCGGCACACTTGAGGCCTTGGGCCGCCAATTGCCCGGCGTTCCGTTGGTCCAGTTTGACCTGACCCGGTGTCCGCTGGCGGACGATTTCGCCGACGTTGTTGTTCTCCTCAACGTGTTGGAGCACATCGGCGACGACGAGGCGGCAATGACGCAGCTGTTTCGAATCGTCAAACCAGGTGGCGCGGTCATTATCGAGCTACCGGCCGAACCGTCGCTTTTCGACGTATACGATCGCGTATTGTTGCATCATCGGCGTTACACGATGCGATCATTGACGGCAGCATTGGAGCGCCATGGCTTCGTGGTGGAGCGGCGCTCGCACCTGGGATTCATCCTGTACCCGCTGTTTTACTTGGCCAAACGGTTGAACCAGTTGCGTTATCCGACGGGTCGCGACATAGACGAAAAACGACTGGTGGCTGGAATGATCGCGACAACACGCAAATCCAGCGCGCTGATGAATTTTGTTATGAGGTGTGAGCATGTGTTGCGACGTCATTTCTATCTGCCTCTCGGGATAAGATGCCTCGTTACCTGTCGCAGGACCGTTTTTCAAAAAAACACGGATCGTGCGCCGCTGTGCTAGACGCGTTTTGCCCGAATTTCGACCTGAGCGGGGACCGGCATCTGGACACTTGCGCTTCGAAAGCGACATTGAAGCAAGAAGTTTTCCTCATCGGAAACGACGGGCTCGCGACTGTCTTCGGGTGGTCGTCCCCCGACCGCGCTTGCCGGGTTCGCGCTCACCCGACAAGATTTGTCCACACTGCCTAGGGTTTCGACAGAACGGCCACGGTCATCTCGTCGTCTAGCGCAAGCGGGTAAATCGAGAGCAGCCTCTGAGGGCGCCCCCTGTAGTGCCGCAAAGCGGGGTACTGGGCAAGCCGCGCCTGGTAGGTGTCGTAGGCTTGCATCAGCGGGGGAGACCATTCGCCTCCCTCGCCCGGAGTATAATCACCTTTGCCAAATACAATGATATATTTGCTACCAGGTGCGAGACTGGCAACAACGGTCTGGATGCTGAACATGTTGACGTACCGCGCGTCCATGCCAGCACGCCGAAATGGCAGCAGATCAATATAGGCGTGCTGGTCGACAAGAACGGTTTGCGAGTAGCCTGGCTCTTTCGCAGTCTTTATCGCGTAAAGGGAGGCAACGGTTCGCAGTTGGTGAGGGCTGAACCCATCGGACTCCTTGTAGCTGACGTAGGTGACGTAGCTGTTCCTGGCCTGCGCTGTGGCGTGAACACAATAGACCAGCGCAGCGACAGCGAGCGCAGCGCGAGCGGCATTGCGCAATCCTTCCCGCTCAGCCAATAGCAGAGCCATGGCCACGGTCGCAAGGAAAGCCCCAAGACCATTCAACCAATATCGATCGTAGACGACATGGCTCAATACGATAGCACTCCAGGCCACCAATGCGGTGGCTGCGCCGATCGCTAGGACCATGAAAACGTGGGTCCGCCTCACGGCCGCACCGGCGAGGCAAAACAGAACGACAGCGATCGCCAAAACGAGTCCCAGCCCTGCGCCCTCCCACAACAGGCTTCGATCCAAGGTTTGAAATAAGAAGCTGATATTTGCGGAAACATAGCCGTCGCGGGGGCTGCTCGCCATCTGACCGAGCATGACCACATAGGTCGTACTCAGGGCACGACCAGGCGCAGCCAGGAAAAAGGGATTCGTAGCAATGAACGTGGCACCAAAGGTGACGGCCGCCCAGGCGCCGCTGACAAAAGCAAATTTCACTCCCCTTAGAACAAGACACAGGCCTAGCGCCAATCCAATTGCGCCACCCACCACCAAAATGTCCGGCTTGAAATTGAGCGCGATGGCGAAGCAGGCGGCAGAGAGCATGAGATAGCGGTTTTGAAATCGATCGGCAAAAAGCATTGCGAGCAAAACAATCGCGAAGGCAAGCAATGCGTTGATCGCGTTCGGCAATGATTGCGTGGCTTGGAAATAGACTCCAGGATCAACGGTCAGGAGCAGAAGTGGAACGATGATGTATATGGCCCTTGAGCCGAACAAGGCGATAGATCCCATTCCGATCGCCAGGACGATACAATATGCAAACGCCAAGTGAATTTGCCGGGAAATAAATATAGGACTGCGGTCGTCTACCCCGCGCCAATAGTTGTAATCAAAGCCAGACCAAGTCTTCTCCCGCTGGGAGAGCAGTGGATCATCCCACGATTGAGGCACGGCGTTGGAGTATCTGATATGTCTGTAACTGCCACCGGTCACAGTCAAGCTATTGTAGCCGACAATGGCCGCCCACTGGAGGAACGTGTCCATGGAGCCGTAACGATACGTGCGATCGGCTGCGGGCCCGACCAGGACGTGCGCACTGTTGAATGCCGCTATTTCATCATAACTCTCATAAGGCCGGTTTTCCGAGGTGGCAAGCATGTGGAATGTGGCTTGGACGACCACAATAAGGACAAAGACCGCCGCCGTAACGGCGTTCACGTGGCCACGCAACATTGTTCGAACGGAGGTCACGTTTAGCGGATGCCTCTTATGGATGGCATGGCGGCAAGCGCGATGAGCCAACGCGCGTCACGCGCGGCACCGTAAGATCGTAGGCAAGCAGCGCGTTGGCCGAGGCCGGGCCTTCAGCTTGGGAAATTGAAAGCTTGCCCCTGAATGCCGATGCCACAGTTGATTTCGAAGGTTGTCGTTTACAATGATGCGTCCGCCCAGATAAAATAGCGAGTTGGAATTGTACCGAACCATCATCTTCTATATTATGCCGTCGAATTAGCAAAGGAGAAGACGATATAGCGATATGGCGAGCAAAGCACTGGTAACCGGCGCCGCCGGATTTATTGGGAGTACAATCGTTGATCGACTGCTCCGGCAAGGATGGGAGGTCACAGGCTATGACAATTTTTCAACCGGGTTCATAGAGTTTCTGAAAGAAGCGCTTCAGCATACGCATTTCCAATTCATCGAGGGGGATCTTCTCGACAGCGACAAGCTGATTGCCGCCGTCGAAGGAGTCGATACAGTCTTTCATTTGGCGGCGAACGCCGATGTCCGGTTCGGGCTGGAGCATCCGCGCCGGGACCTTGAGCAGAATACGATCGCGACGTTCAATGTGCTCGAGGCCATGCGTATCCAGCGGGCCAAAATCATCGTATTCTCGTCGACGGGATCGGTTTATGGAGAGGCGTCCGTCATTCCGACGCCGGAAGACGCGGCCTTTCCCATTCAGACATCCCTTTACGGCGCATCCAAACTCGCCGGTGAAGGCCTGATCGCCGCCTATGCCGAGGGCTTTGGTATCAAAGCCTTCATTTTTCGATTTGTTTCAATTCTCGGCGAGCGCTACACCCATGGCCATGTCTTCGATTTTTATCGCAAACTCCAACGCGATCCCACGAGGCTCGAGGTTCTCGGAAACGGTCGACAGCGCAAATCCTACCTGTATGTGCACGATTGCGTTGACGCAATTTTTCATGCCTTAGCCCACGCTAGCGACAAGGTGAACGTTTTCAACCTCGGCACCGACGAATATGTCGAGGTCAATGATTCCATCGCCGTGATCTTTGATCGGCTTGGCGTGACCCCTGAACTAATCTATAGCGGCGGCGATCGCGGCTGGGTCGGGGACAATCCATTCATTTTTCTCGATACTAAGCGCATCCGCGCCCTCGGGTGGGCGCCTAAGCTGACAATCCGCCAGGGCATCGGTAGAACTATTGACTGGCTCTCGCAAAACCGCTGGGTTTTCGACAGGCGAGCGTAACCTCCGGCACTACCCTTCCGCGCCAGAGGAGGTCATTGGTCCAATGCTCAATGAGAGGTTCGCACGATGAAGATCGTTGTCCAGGGCCTTTGGCATCTTGGCGCCGTCACCGCAGCTTGCCTCGCGGATGCAGGGTTCGACACAACAGGCCTCGACAGCGATTCCGTTACGGTGGAGCGGCTGAAGAATGCGCATCCGCCTTTGCACGAACCGGGCCTGCCGGATCTGGTCGCCAAGGGCCTCGCCACTGGCCGGTTGTCGTTCTCGACGAACAAGGCGCTGGCTGAAGAGGCCGATCTTGTCTGGGTCGCCTTCGACACACCCGTCGACGAGGAGGACCGCGCGGATGCCGCTTTCGTCGAGCGGCAGGTCGAAGGGCTGTTTCCTCATCTCAAGGACGGCAGTGTCGTTTTGATCTCGGCTCAGCTGCCGGTCGGCACGACGCGGGCGCTGGCCGCGCGCTTTGCGGCCGTCTCAGGGGGCCGCAGGATCAAATTCGCTTATTCTCCCGAAAATTTACGGCTCGGCAAAGCGATAGAGGCGTTCACCCGCCCCGACCGGATCATTGTCGGAACCGAGGACCGGCAGCCATCGGCGACTTTGCAGACGGTGCTGAATCGCTTCAGCGATGCCTTGATTTGGATGTCGATCGAGTCAGCTGAAATGGTCAAACACGCAATCAACGCGTTCCTTGCAACGTCGGTGACGTTCATCAACGAAATCGCCGTCATCTGTGAGAGCGTCGGCGCGCAGGCGAGCGACGTTGAAGAGGCCCTCCGATCGGAGCCAAGAATCGGGCGCAAGGCCTATTTGAAGCCTGGCGCAGCATTCGCGGGAGGCACTCTGGCGCGCGACGTGGTATTCCTGGGCCAGCTCGCGCAAGCCCATGGTATAACGGCCCCGCTGATCGGCAGCATTATTGCCAGCAACGCCGCTCACCGGCGCTGGCCGTTGCGTCGTGTTAGCGAACGCTTCAACGGCGACCTGCGGGGCCGGGCCGTTGCCGTCCTTGGATTGTCCTACAAGCCCGGGACGGACGCGTTGCGACGTTCGGCTTCGATCGAACTATGCCGCGATTTGATTAAGTCGGGCGCACGGGTGCAGGCATTCGATCCAGTCGTCAAGACATTACCGCCGGACCTTGCCCCTGGGGTCAAGCTCGGCTCATCGGTAGATGAAGCGCTTGAAGGAACGGAAGCCGCGGTCCTTGCAACGGAGTGGCCTGAATTCAGAGCCATCGCCCCCAGCGCGTTCACGGAACGTATGCGCGACGCGTTTGTGGTCGACCAGAACGGCTTCTTGTCCGATCTTGCGCAGGCCCGCAGCGGAGTCGCTTACGCAGCTCTGGGAAGAGGGTGATGAACAAACTACAGGGCCGCTGCGCCCTCGTGACCGGCGCCAGCCAAGGGTTTGGGGCGGCGATCGCCGAAAGCTATGTCGCCGAAGGCGCCTCGGTCCTGCTTTGCGCCCGCGGGGGCGGATTGCTCGCGGAGATCGGCGACAAGCTGCGCGCTACGGCGCGGGAAGGCCAACACATCGAGACCTGCGTCGCCGACGTTTCGAAGACCGATGATGTCGATCGCCTCGTGCAGACCGCACTGGACAGATTCGGCAGGATCGACGTTCTGGTAAACAATGCCGGCGTCTACGGACCGATGGGCCGGATCGACGAGGTGGATTGGCGAGAGTGGGTTGATGCGACCCTCATCAATATTCTTGGCACCGTTTATCCTTGCCGGGCGGTGCTCCCCGCGATGCTTCGGCAAGGTCGCGGCAAGATCATCAACCTGTCTGGCGGCGGCGCAACCAATCCGATGCCGCGGATCACGGCCTATGCGACCTCGAAGGCGGCCGTTGTCCGGTTCACGGAATCGCTCGCCCTCGAGGTAAGGGACGCTAGGATCGATGTTAACGCCGTGGCCCCGGGAGCGCTCGCCACCCGCCTTCTCGATCAGGCGATCGCGGCGGGGCCGGAAAAGGTCGGGCAGGATTTCCACGCCCGCATGATCAAGATCAGGCAAGAGGGTGGGACGCCGCTGCAACGCGGCGCAGAGCTTTGCGTCTATTTGGCGTCGTCCGCGAGCAACGGAATTACGGGGCGACTGTTGAGTGCGGTCTGGGATCCATGGTCGAGCTTGCAGGAGCACGCCGCGGAACTTCAGAATTCGGACATCTATACGCTACGGAGAATTGTGCCGGAAGATCGCGGCCAACGGTGGTGAAGCGCAAGATGAAGATCGGTATCATAGGCTGCGGACTTATCGGCCAGAAGCGGGCCAAAGCCGCGACTTCGCAGGGGCATGCCGTTTCAATCGTAGCCGATCTTGATCTCACGCGAGCGAATGCGTGCGCGGCGGGTCTCCATGGAGCCAGGGCCTCGGGGCGCTGGCAGGACGTCGTGGCCGCCGATATCGATGCGGTTATCGTCGCGACCACCCACGACATGCTCGCACCCATCGCGCTGGCGGCAGCGGAAGCCGGGCTTCATATCATCGTCGAAAAGCCGGCCGCCCGCGAGGCCGATGAGCTGATCCCGGTGATCGCCGCGGCGGAGCGAAGCGAGATCGTCGTCAAAGTCGGGTTCAATCATCGATTCCACCCCGCGATGCTCAAGGCGCGCGACATCGTCGATAGCGGCGCTTTGGGACCGCTGCTCTATGTCCGGGGCCGTTACGGCCACGGCGGAAGGTCCGGATACGACAAGGAATGGCGCTGCCAGCCGGAGATCTCTGGCGGCGGCGAGTTGATCGACCAAGGGTCGCATCTGATCGACCTCTCTCGCTGGTTCCTCGGTGAATTCCCGCACGTCTTCGGCATGGCGAAGACGTATTTCTGGAATATCGCGGTCGACGACAACTGCTTCCTCGGACTGAGGACCGACGCCGGTCAGGTCGCCTGGCTGCACGCGAGTTGGACCGAGTGGAAAAATCTCTTTTGCTTCGAGATTTTCGGCAGAGACGGCAAACTGCAGATCGACGGCCTCGGCGGAAGTTATGGGATCGAGCGCCTCTGCCATTATCGGATGTTGCCTGGAATGGGCCCTCCCGAGACGACGATATGGGAATATCCGTTTCCCGATAGCTCATGGGATCTGGAGTTCCGCGATTTCGCCGAGGCGATCGCCGAAAAGCGACGCCCGAACGGCGACATCTACGACGCCAAGGCCAACTTGGAAATCATCGGGGCCGTCTATGGCGGGGAACAGGCATGATCATCGTTCGTAGTCCACTCCGCATCACGCTCGGCGGCGGCGGGACCGATCTGCGCTCATATTACGGCGAGCACGAGGGCTTTCTGATCGCGGCGGCGATCGATCGCTATGTCTACGTGACGGTGATCAAGCCGTTCACGCCCGGCATCTATCTCAAATATTCGAAGATCGAGCACGTCGACACCATCGACGAGGTGGAGCATCCAATCGTGCGCGAGTCGCTCAAGCAATTCGATTTCGGCGTGCCGCAGATCGAGATCACGACGCTGGCCGACATTCCCGCCGGCACCGGGCTCGGTTCGTCCGGCAGCTTCACGACCGCACTGCTGCGCGCCCTGCATGCTCAGACCCGCAGCATCGTCCACCCGCGTGAGCTCGCCGAGCAGGCCTGCCATATCGAGATCGACAAGCTCGGCGAGCCGATCGGCAAGCAGGACCAGTACATCGCCGCCTTCGGCGGTGTCACCTGCTTCACCTTCCACAAGGACGGGTCGGTGGCAGCGGTGCCGCTCGCGATCGACGACGAGATCCGCTACGCGCTTGAGGACAATTTGCTGCTGTTCTTCACCGGCTTCTCCCGCTCGGCGTCGGCAATCCTCAAGGACCAGGATCGGCGCACCAAGGGCCACGATTCTTCGATGATCGACAACCTACACTACGTCAAGGACCTCGGCCTGCGCAGCAAGACAGCGCTCGAGAAGGGCGACTTGGCCGGGTTCGGTAAGCTGATGCACGAGCATTGGGAGCACAAGCGCAAGCGCTCCGGCGGCATGTCGAACCCGCAGATCGACACGTGGTACAATCTCGCGCTGGACAACGGCGCGATCGGCGGCAAGCTGATCGGCGCCGGAGGCGGCGGCTTCTTGATGTTCTACGCGGAGGACAAGGTGCGGCTGCGCCACACCATGCATATGGCCAAACTGCCGGAGGTGCGCTTCCATTTCGATTTCGAAGGCACCAAAGTTGTCGTTTGAGGCGCGCGCTGCCGTTCCGCCGGTCGCGATCCTCGCCGGGGGGCTCGCGAACCGCCTGCGGCCCGTAACCGCCACCGTCCCGAAGGCGCTGGTGCCGGTTGCCGGCAAGCCGTTTATTTCCCATCAGCTGCGTCTACTGCGGCGCGAGGGCGTCTTGCGGGTGGTACTGTGCGTCGGATATCTCGGCGAGCAGGTGCGCGCCTTCGTCGGCGATGGCAGCCAGTTCGACCTCGATGTCGCCTACAGCTTCGACGGCGACGTGCTGATGGGCACCGGCGGCGCCCTGCGGCGCGCCCTGCCGCTGCTCGGCAAGACCTTCTTCGTCCTCTACGGTGACAGCTACCTGGATGTCGCGCTGGCGCCAATCGCACTTGCCTTCCGCCGCCAAGACCTTCCCGCCCTCATGACGGTGTTACGCAACGAGGGCCGGTGGGACACCAGCAACGTTCTGTTCGACGGGGCGCGCGTGGTGCGATATGACAAGCGGGCGCCGAGCCCGGACATGCGCTACATCGACTACGGACTGGGGCTGCTCACCGCCGAGGTACTCACGCGCGAGAGCGCCGAGCAGCCATTCGACCTTTCGGACATCTATGCGGCGTTGGCGGCAGCGGGCCGGCTCGCGGGCTTCGAGGTGACCCGGCGCTTCTACGAGATCGGCACATCGGCCGGGCTCGCCGAGACGGATCAATATCTGAGGGGGAGCGAAATGGCGGTCAGCGACTACACCAGAAAGTACTACGAGGAGGTCGCGGCCGTGGCCGCCGGGATTGACCAACATGCGGTCGACAAGATGGTGGACATCCTGCTCGACGTGCGCACCCGCGGCGGCCGGTTGTTCATCATCGGGGTCGGTGGCGGCGCGGGGCATGCAGGCCATGCCGTCAACGACTTTCGCAAGATCTGCGGCATCGAATCCTACGCACCAACCGACAACGTGTCCGAGCTGACCGCACGCATCAACGACGACGGCTGGCCGACCGCCTACGCCAACTGGCTGCGCGGTAGCCGGATCAGAGCCGATGACGCGCTGTTGGTGTTCTCGGTCGGCGGCGGCAACGCCGAGAAGAACATCTCCGCCAACATCGTCGAGGCGCTCAAGCTGGCCAAATCCGTCGGCGCGCGCATCATCGGTGTGGTCGGACGCGACGGCGGCTACACACGTGAGGTCGCCGATGCCTGCGTTGTGGTGCCGACCGTCAATCCGGCGACCGTGACGCCGCACACCGAGGCGTTCCAGGCGGTGGTCTGGCACGGCATCGTCAGCCATCCGAAACTTCTGCAGAATGAGATGAAGTGGGAATCGGTGCGATGAGCCGACCCGCCGTTTTCCTCGATCGCGACGGCGTGCTGGTGGAAGAGGTGTTTTATCCCCAGACTGGGGAGTGGGAGGCGCCGATGACAGCCGCCGACGTTCGCCTGGCGCCGGGAGCCGCCGCCGCAGTGCGTCGGTTGCAGCAAGCTAATTTTGCTTTGATTCTGGTCTCGAACCAAGGCGCTCATGCCAAAGGAAAGATCGACCTGCAGTCGCTCTGGCGTGCGCACGAACGGTTTGTCTTTCTCTTGAATGCTGAAGGTGTGCGGCTCGACGGCGAATATTACTCCTTCAGTCATCCCGACGGCATCGTTCCGGCCTTTAGCGGACCATCGCTCGACCGCAAACCCTCTCCCTACAACCTCTTTGTTGCGGCCGCGCGCCATGACATCGACCTATCTCGGTCTTGGATGATCGGCGATCGTGACACGGACGTCACGTGCGGCAAAGCCGCAGGAACAAAGACGATTCTCATCAGGTCCTCGCCGATCGGGCGGGAGTCGGCTCTGCCGGAGACCGATGCCGACTGGTGCGTCTCAAATCTCGCTGAAGCCGCGGAAATTATCCTCATGGCTGCCGATGAACGCTGCGAGCCAATGCCAACGCCTGTCCCTGCAATGCGTACCTTTCAAGAGGGTAACTGAAATGCGAACGCACCAGCAGCTGAAAATCAAACTCTTCATGGATGGCGCGGAGATCGAAAGCATGCGCTTGGCCGTCGCCACCATGCCCTACATCAAGGGTTTCACGACCAATCCGACCCTGATGCGCAAGGCCGGCGTAACGGACTATACGGGCTTCGCCAAGGAGGTCATCGGCGTGGTTAAGGGGCTGCCGATCTCCTTTGAGGTCTTTTCCGATGAGTTTTCGGAAATGGAGCGGGAAGCTCGCATCATTCACTCCTGGGGTCCGAACGCCAGCGTGAAAATTCCGATCACCAACACACGCGCCGAATCTTCCATTCCGTTGATCAAACGCCTATCAGCCGATGGAATCCCTCTGAACATAACAGCGATGATGACGCTGGATCAGGTACGCGATGTCGGACAAGCACTGCATCCTCATACGCCGAGCATTGTTTCGGTTTTCGCCGGGCGTATTGCGGACGCCGGCCGTGATCCTGTCCCCCTGATGAGGCAGGCGGCCGAAATCCTTCGCGATCGGCCGAAAGCCGAATTGCTTTGGGCGAGCCCGCGGGAGGTTCTCAATGTCGTGCAAGCCGAAGACACGGGTTGTAAGATCATCACCGCTACGAGGGATATACTGGCGAAATTACCTTTGCTGGGAAAAGATTTAGCGGAATATTCGCTCGATACTGTGAAGATGTTTTACAATGATGCCAAAGCCGCCGGATTCAAGATATAGCAAACCGGTGCCGTCTCACGCCGCGGGTCAATTATTGTGCGGCATAGATTGCAAAGGTGCCCACGTGCCCTATCGCCCCGCGCCGCTCGGGATCGAAGGACGCGTCTTGTGGGGTAGTAACGAGATAATGGGTGATACCTTCCGAGCGCATCGCGGTGTGCAGCGCTTCAAGACTTGTCGCCTCCGCGAGGTGCGCCAAAACCGCCGTGCGCCGTTGCGCCTCAGCGCCGATCGGGCCGCCGATCGCCTGAAAGTATGCCGGGCATGATATGTATGCCGGTATCCCGCTGAGCGCGACAAGACGCGCCGCATTGTCGATGACGCGAGCCGTCGGCGGCAACCCTGCCACGGCGAATCGCGGCTTGGCCCGTGCGTCGGCGCTCAGCAAGGGCGCGAGTGACAGCAGCTCGGGGGCGGCACTGGTGCCATACAAGTCTGCTCCCCATCGCATGCGCGGTTCCTTTGCCCCACCGATGGAGATATTCAGGATGACAAGGGACGCGGCGCCGAGTCCCGTCAGGACAATCCGACGCCCACGAGCGGTTGTCCGCAGCAGGATGGGCGATGCAATGATTAAGCCAAGGCGCAGAGTCCAAATCGATATGACGGCAACTAGCAGCGGGCCGGCGCGATGGCGGAATTCGCCAATATCGCCATTTCGAGAGACGGGTGCCATCAAAATTTCGATGGCCGCGACGATGAGTAAAAGGAACGGTAGCGCGTCGATTGCCTCAAGCTGACCGCGCCGATGAACAAGAAGAGCAAGAGCCAAAAAGGCCGGCAACCAAGGCCCCAGAGTACCCAAAAACGTCAAGCCTAACCCGACCAACCCGGCGCCCAAGCGCCCGAGATTCGCCATCAAAGCAGGATAGAGCCGATCAACAAAAGTTGGAGGATTGGATTGTTGCACAAACTCGATATAAGAAAAGAGGAATTGCACAGGGTTCGCCCGTAAGGGCTGCCAGGATAGCGCTGCAAACACTGCGATTAACCCAATTAATCCCGCCGCCAACAAGGCCCACCGTAACCGCGCGCTCAAACCCGGCCAGCCGGTTACAGCGCCGAGCGCCATAACCGGCGCAAGCCAAAGAAACGTGTTGACGCGCACAAAAAAACAGCCAGCCGCGAGGCCCATCGCCAGCGCCAGGGTGGCGCCGCGTTGGTCGCGCATCCAGCGCACCAGCATGCCCAGCGCCGCACAGGCGACGCCCAAGCTGTAAGGCGTCGCCGGCGAGGTCTCGAGGAGCCACGCGAAACTCAAGAATCCGTTGCCGAGCGCGAAGTGCGCCGGATCCGGCATGAGGGCGAGCGCCACCAAAGCAAGCACTGCAAGTGGGGGCCCCTCTAGGGCAAGGCCTAGTGCCACGACGCCACAGGCCATCATGAGCACGCCGAGTGGCATCCACCACAACAAGGTGGCATCGAGAAGAGAGACGCCCGCGAGTTGGGGCAGCAGCGCGGCAGGCAGATAGCTGGCATAGTGATAGAGCAGCTGCGGCACGTCGGCCATAAGCACCATGCCACGCCCGATCGCCTCCTGCGAGGCGAACTGCGCCAGGGTGCCGGCATGCACGAACTCGTCCACCCAGAAGTCGAATTCGCCCGTGGTGCGAAATCGGATCAATCGCGGCGCAATGTCGGCGCACCAAACGAAAGTGAACAACGCTACGAAAAGCCATAGCCCGACCAGGGACCGCCAAGGGACCGGCGATCTTTTTTTCAAATCGAGCAGGCCCGGCAGCCCGACAAGGCCAACAGCTACCGCAATCTGCCAATGGACGCCCGGCACGACGAAATCGGCTGCAAACAAAGCGTGGGAGAGCAACACAAACCCGGTGACGATACCGATAAAAGGGGCATCGCCGACGCCCAGCACGCGGCAAAGCACGCGGCCGGAGCCCAACATCACCGCAAATAATGCCGCCGTCGTAATGTACGCGGCAATGCCAAGGTTCGGCGCCACCGCCGCCATCGCCGCGGCGAACATAATGGCAAGGGATACGCTCATCGCGGCACTAGCCGATATAGGGTATAGTCACTGAATGTGCGCTCCTCGGTCACAAAATAGACTGCGAAGAAGACCGCGGGCCAGGGGCTTTGATCGGCCCCCACTGAGTGGTCCGAGCAAAATGTTAGTTCAGCGTCGGCCGTTGCGCCAGCGGGAACGTGGCCGGCGGAGCCGGTTGAACTCCTTCGGGCGGTTAACCCGCTAGGTCTTCAGCCCGCCGTACCCTTGCCGCGACCGATAACAGGTGTCTTCGCTCACACCGATCTGGCGGATCGCGTCGGCAATATTCTGGCCCTACGAGACCAGTACATCGAACTGCCGCTGCTTCGCGACAATCTCTTCAGGCCCGTACCGTTTCTTTGGCTAATCAGTCCTCCTTGATGCCAGAAAGACATACTTCAAGTCGGACCACTTCAATGAGGGTGGATCACTCTCCCCTCGCCGCTTCTGCGGTATGGTATAGATGGCCACCATGTGCACGCACTAAGGTTGCGCTCATTGACGCGGAAGCGTCAAGGTGTCAACAATGCACAGGCTCTACAAAATAAAAGAGACCACCAACTAGCCAAGGGCTCTGCCCTTGATATCCCTTTGCCCCTCAGCTTGCGAGAGGGCGGAAAATGAGCAGCACTATCGGCTGACGAGGATCAGCCGGGGCCGCTCATGAACGCCTTCTACGAACACCACCGGGATAGCATTCGATGGGGAGATGCATGTGCGGATTGGCCCGCAACGTCAGGCGGCCTTCACGGTCTTCGCGAAACCCGCCGGCCGGATGCGCGAAGTCGCGCTTAAGGGTCCCAACGAGCGCGTAGCCACGCGACTGCCAATCGCCACTTGGATCGAGCGAGCCATGAGCCGTCGTCCAGGGTAAATCGCTCACGCAAAAATTTGAGCGCGTGCTGGCCGGCCTCGCGCCAGGGTCCGTTCCAGCCGAGACGCCCTGCTTCGGTGTAGCAAAACGCCTGTCGGGCGGCGACGCGCAATCGCCTCGGCAAAACGACCGGCCGACAGTCAAAATCGATTCGCTCGTGATAGCCGCCCAGCGCATGATCGGCGCCGACGCGCCACTATAGCGGCAACGAATCCTCAAACAGCCAGCGGCGAAGTTGCTGCGCCGCCGCCAGGTATGCGCTCGAGGCAGCATTTTGAGGCTCACACATCCGCAGTAACGCTGTTGTCTACCATCTCAAGACAGGCGGTTTTCGACAGAGCATCCGGGACAGCGGCTTTGGGCTGCAGATAGCGCAACGATCCGATGCCGAGGATGACGGTTGGTCACTACATAACATTTGCAAGCTAGGGAAAAGCTGACACTTTTGGGCACCCAATCACAAATGAATGCCTCCGTCATGTCGGATCGCTCGTCACCAAATGGTCGAGCCGCGTGAGTCCGCCAAGAAACTGCTAACGCACAAAACCAACCTTGGCATCTCCCGCTTGAAGCTGGGGCGGAGCTAAGATTTCGCCGGGAATTACCGGGCTGCCCAACTCCCGGCGGTTGTGCGCTTGCTTTTGCCAAAGCCTTTATTTAGACAGCACGGCTAAGGCTTACAGAGCCGCAAGTCCATAAACTCCTTCAGAACCATTATAGTGGTGGGCAAAAAAAGAGGCAACGTGAAACGGGCATTGATTACTGGTATTACGGGCCAGGATGGCGCGTATCTGGCGCAGCTTCTGCTCCGCAAAGGCTATGAGGTCTACGGTCTCGTTCGCCGTAGCAGCGCGTCCGACGTCATGGATGCGAAACTGCGCTGGCTCGGCGTGGAAAAGGACGTGCGCTTTGTCGACGGCAATTTGATTGACCTGTCATCGCTGATTCGGATCATGCGCGACGTAAAGCCCGACGAAATCTACAATCTCGCCGCGCAGTCGTTTGTAAAGTCCTCGTGGAACCAACCGCTGCTGACCGGTGCTGTCACCGGGTTGGGCGCCGCGAATGTGCTCGAGGCGATGCGCCTCGAGGCTGCTGGTGCGCGGTTTTACCAAGCATCGTCCTCGGAAATGTACGGGATGGCGCAGGAGCCGGTACAGACGGAAAAGACGCCCTTCTATCCCCGCTCGCCGTATGCGATCGCGAAGGTTTACGCGCACTGGATGACGGTCAATTATCGCGAGAGCTACAAACTGCACACGACCAGCGGGATACTTTTCAATCACGAATCGCCGCTGCGCGGTCTTGAATTTGTCACCAGGAAGGTCACGCACACGGTCGCCCAGATCAAGCTTGGCGTTGCGAAGAAGCTTGCGCTCGGCAATATCCATGCTAAACGCGATTGGGGCCATGCGCAGGATTACGTCGAAGCAATGTGGATGATGCTGCAGCAAGACGAGCCCGATAACTATCTTATCGCTACTGGCCGCACGACATCGGTCGAAGACATGTGCAAGATCGCGTTTAAGTGCGCCGGTTTGAATGCTGAAGATCACGTCGTCGTTGACAAGGAATTCTTTCGTCCGGCTGAAGTTAACTTTCTTATAGGCAATCCGGCGAAGGCCAAAGCCAAACTCGGATGGCAGGCAAAGACCTCGCTTGAAGACCTGATCCAGGAAATGGTTGAGGCTGATCTCAAACGGGTCAGGGCGCAATTGAGTTAGCTGCCGATGCCGATGCGCGTTTTGATCACCGGCGCAGGCGGCTTTGTTGGCCGACATCTAATAGTCGCGCTTGCCACATTGCCGGATGTGCCCGAGATCGTCGCAGGCACATATGGCGAAGAGGCACCAAGTCTCTTGGATGCGCGCGCGGTGTCGCTGGACGTGACGGACGCCGAACGGACTCTCGCCGTCATCCAGGAAGAGCAGCCGACTCACGTGATGCATCTCGCCGGCATCTCAGTCATTTCACAGGCAAATCGGGATGTGCGCAAGACCTGGGAGGTCAACGCGCAGGGCACGCTCAATGTCGCTCTCGCGATCAAGGACGGCGCGCCTGCGTGCCGTTTGATATTTTGCAGCAGCGCGCAAGTTTACGGCGGCAGCTTCCGCTCGGGAAAACCGCTGACCGAGGACGCGCCGCTCGATCCAGAGAATTTTTATGCCGCAAGTAAAGCCGCCGCCGATATTTTGATCGGACAAATGGCGAAAGCGGGATTGCGGGCGGTCCGCCTGCGCCCGCTCAACCACACCGGCCCGGGGCAGCCGCCCACATTGGCCGTGGCGTCATTTGCCTCCCAGATCGCCGCGATCGAGCGCGGCGAGCAGCAGCCGGTGATGAAAGTCGGCAATTTGTCAATGCGGCGGGAATTCCTGGATGTCCGCGATGTCGTGGACGCCTACGTGCGGACGATCCAGCGCTTCGACAGCCTACCGAACGGGTCAATCTTTAACATCGCATCGGGGGAGGCGATTGCGGTCGATGCCGTTCTCAAAATGCTGTTGGCGATGTCCGCGAAGAAAATCGAGGTCGTGCCGGATCCGACGCTGATGCGTCCCAACGATACGCCGGTCATGGCCGGTAACGCCGAATCGGCGCGACGCGCACTGGGATGGACGCCGCGCCAGAGGTTGGCAGACACTCTGAAATCAGTGCTTGACTATTATCGCCAGCTTCGGGGCAGAGCGCAGTGAGATTGGAATGCAAGACGTCGCTGCGACGACGTTAAGCCCCGTTTAGCAAACCGTCACCAATCGCTCCGGGTTGGTTTCGACCACCAAAGGCTAATGCGCCGTCTTTTTTCGCATCACCAACGAGTCATTTCACTGCCAAGGGCTCGCCGGCCGCTGCCATGTTTAGGCTCGCTGAATAGCGTTCGAGAATCTGTCTACCGGACCTGACGCCATCACCTGCCATGCGCTAGCCAGACTGCTGAAGAGCAAAACGTCCTAATCACACTGAGGCTATGCGAGGCGAGCATAAGGATGCTGGCCGAATCGATCAACTTGCGAATGCGTTCTTTGGCTTTCTGTTCGAATGCCTGATCACCCACCCCGATAATCTCGTCGAGCAGCAGGATATCCGGCTGGATCCCGGTGCTGATGCCAAAAGCCAGTCGCAGCATCATACCTTGGGAGTAGCGCGAATTGGCAATTGCAGAAACTCGCCAAGCTCGCTGAATTCGGCGACGCTCGGCACCAACTCAGCTATTTGCCGGGTCGATAGACCGAGGAGCCTGCCTCGCATTCGAATATTTTCAAAGCCTGTTGCTTCGGTGTCCATCCCGACGTTGAGATCGGTTAAACATGCGACGCGGCCCGCAATGTCGACGATTCCCCGCGTCGGCGGATATATCCTCGCGGCGACGCGCAGTAGCGTTGTCTTGCCAGCCCCATTTGCCACCGATCAGCGCTATGCGGGCGCCTTGCTCAACATGCAGCGTCACATCGCTACGTGCACGTACAACGACAATGCTTCGATCGCGATCGTCGACTGCGCGACCACCTACAGCCTGCGCCAGTATTGCCGATTTGATTGACCGCGCTTTGGAATTGTGAAGCGGCAGCTCAACGCTAACGTTTTGGAGTTTAATCTCAGGCATCAAAGTTCACAGCCAATAAACGGCGCGCGGTGCATAGCGACCAGCAAACGGCGGCACCAGGAGAAAGTCGACGGTCGCCATTGTCGCGCACATTACCAGGGCCACGTCGCTCGGCCGCGATCCGAGTATCGGAGCGCTCAGCACCTCCAGGAGACTCGCGAACGGATTCCACCTCAACACGGAAATGCCTCGTTGTGATAATTGATGAAAAAGACGACCTGCATGATGCTTGTGACGATTTGCGGCACATCGCGGAATCGAGCGCATACAATGGCGAGAAAAAAACCGAACCAGAAGGCGTTGACTATGATCAAAGAAATGCCCAGCGCCAACCATAAGATATTGGCATTCACGCCGACGTGGAAGAAGGCAAATACGATCGGGATGATCACAATGTTATGCGCGGCAACGACAAACGTCCTGGCCATCACGCGGAAAACCAGCAGCGAGCGCGGCAAATAGACGTGGCGCAGCAGGTTTTCGTTTTCCGTGAATGCCGTGCACTATCGACGACTAGCGAAGAAATGACCCCCAGCCGACGAATGTAACGGCGATGTAAGGCAAATACTTGGTGACATCAGTATGGAACAGGCGTGAATAGACGAAACCCAGCCCGCCGATTGTCGCCGCCATACTGAGCGTTAGCCAGAACTGGCCAAGACCGGAACGGTGATAACGCCGACGTACATCATTCCAGGCAAACATCCACCAGATTCGCCAGTTGGCCAGGCTTGAGAAATGTCGGCCGGTCCTTGTCCTCCTGCCTGTAGCATACGAATCTCCGCCGCCGGTGATTTAGACGTCTATCGAACATTGAACAAGACGAGCAAGCCCTGGCGTGTCGACCTGCCAGCCGCCTCGGCATGATCCGGCCCAACGGAGGCGGAAAATCAACGCTGCTGCAGGCTATTGCCGTGGGTGTAACGCTCACCGAGAATGGAGACAAACCGAAAAATATATCCGCGCAACCGGCGCCGCCGGATTCATCGGCAGCAATCTCGTCGATCGGCTCCTCGGAGAGGTAACAAAAGCGCGCATAGCTGCCTGACGCAGAGCCATAAGTGATTTAGGTCTGTTCCACTTCCAGCCGAACGGATTTCCGCATTGATGGCCGCATGATCCAGAACACCGCTCCCGGAATTGAGGACAAAAATACAACAACCCCGAATGCTACCGAAAGCGCAATTGATTGAGCGATGCTCACCGTGCCCAGTCCGCCGATGGTCACCATAACTATTGCCTCCCGTCCACCCCATCCTTGATAAAAAATCGGCAAAGACGAGATTATGAAAATGAACGGCATGAATAACACAATGTGCAAGCTAGACGTTGGAAGGTGCATGCCTAGTGCCAGGACAATAAACACGAGCGAAAATCCCACGAGCTGGGCAAACGAGACCAAGAGCAACTCGCTTGCCACTAAGGGCCGGCGCAGCATATTGCCGAGTGAGGTGATCGCGCGCGCCGCGCGGTCGAACAGTCCGATCCGCGAACTGATGTGCAACCCGCCGCAAGCGAGAACCACACCGCCCCCGATCAGGCCGGCAAGCCAGACGAGAAATTGAACATCGATCAGCGTTGTCGGTGTCGGGACGACGAGTTGGCAAAATGTTGCGATCAGACCGACCACGACGGCGCCGAGCGCTCCGCAGATGCGTTCGTAGATGACGATCCGGATCGATTGACCAACGGGTAGGTTAAAGCGCAGCTTAATCATTGCCGCTTTCGCCACGTCGGATAGCGCTGAAATGGGAGAACCATACGCGATGAACTGAGATATGAGCTGAATCCGAAAGAGCGACAGATAGCCTATGGAGGGAAGACCATCCGCAGTAGCGATGATCTTGACACGCCAAGCGTTTGTGCTCTGAACAGCAAACATAAGCAGAATTGCAACAAAGAACGCAACCGTGTTAGTGCGGTCCCAAACCGAGAACAGAGCATCTAAGCCCCCCTTGCGGCCCAGAACGTAGAGGATCGCTGCGAGAAGAAAAAGACTACTCGCGAAGGCAATCCAATTTAATCTCAGTAGTTTCCACATCGGCGCTTGGTCCGTCGGGCATTAGATGGTCGTGTCAAGGAAGTTCAGGACCAAACCGTGTAAATCGGTGTTTCAGGATGGTCCACAGCCAGGTCAGACCATCCCTGCTAAAGCTCACCTTTTTGCCGGCGGCAAAGGAGCGTGCATTGTAATTGACTGGCAATTCGATTGGGACGTAGCCCTTTCGTACCAGTTTGATGACCAGTTCTATATCTAGATCGAACCGATTGGACACGAGATCGATCCCAAATAGAGCGTCACGACGGAACAGCTTGAACATCGTAAATGGGTCGCTCATCTGCGTGCCGAGCACAAGATTGATCAGAGACTTGAAGAACCAGTGTCCGAAGTTGAATATCGCAGCCGTAAACGGCGCATCATTGAACTTCCGAATTTTCCAGCCGCCTTCATGGCGGGATCCAAGAACGAACATGGTCTGCCATGCAAACAACGGGGCTAGGAGATCGTCATAATCGTCGAAGTCGTATTCAAGGTCGGCATCCTGGATCATCACGATGTCACCGCTGGCCGTCCTCAGCCCCTCGCGTACAGCATTTCCCTTGCCGCGCGGAGCAGGTTGCAAAATGACGGTGACGTCCGGATGCGCCTCGTAGGTGCACGCGAGCTCGCGACTTCCGTCCGTCGAGTTGCTCTCGACGACAATGATTTCCTTGCGAATGCCCGGCAGCTTCTTCGCTAGCAGGCTATCCATCATCGTCTGAAGGGTGGCACGCTCGTTGAAGACCGGGACTATAATTGAGACGACGCACTCTGATTTCGGTGCTGCAACAGCGGCAGTGACCACGGCTCTGCCGGGCGGTAGAGGAAACTTGATTCTTGCAAGTTTTAGGGGAGAGACACGATGCACAATGTTCAAACCGCGCAACCAAGGGGCGTCGACAGCAGCCTCATGCACTCGTTTGACCAGGCTGTCGAGCGAGTAGCGTCGTTGCTCGGTCATAAAGCAAATGTTTTCGAAGCCGGCGGAAAGCAGTAGGAGATTTAGGGTCTCGCGCGAGAAGTACCATCGGTTCCACACCTGCCATTCGTGCCAGTTCCGCCCCATGAGACGGGCGTGGTAACCGTCAATGAGTGGCATGCTCATCAGCAGCGGCGCCCCGGGCCGCAAAGACCGACCAACCTTCGCAAGCACCGCGCGTGGATTGCCGACTTGCATCAGGGCATCGGTGATGATCGTGCCGACGTAGGGGCCACCCCAGTCCGCGAGTCCGAAATCCTCGGGACCAACGACGCGGCCGACCTTCACGCCGCGCTGCTCAAGTAGCTCCGCGACGTCATCGATGGGATTTGCAATCACTAGTACCGGGCCAGCAAACGTGCCGGCATCGACGGCGGCGATAAGCCCTCGATGATGAACCTCGCCTCGAGCGGTGAGCCTAGGGCCTTTAACGACGGCTGTGACGCGGGATGAGCTTCGGCTAAAGGTCAGAGCGCAGCCGGCGCATCGATAAACGCGAAATTGGGGGCTACCGAATATATAGATGGCATGAATGCCAGTGCACAACGGACAGTCGAATTCTGCGGTGTGCGCAGCTCGTTGGACTAATCTCAGCGGCCTACTCATCAGACCATCGCTTCCGTCGTACTACCGTCCTTAGTCGGCTGAGCCACAGCACTTTCGTGCGAGGCGGCTCGAGGCTTTCGAGCACAGATGAACATCTCGCCGATATTTACTGCAAAGGGGTGATCGCGCAAAAGTGGCGGAATCAGCCATCGAAGCCGCCGATAAGTGCTGTGCATTGCGGGATTCGTCGCCGCCAGTTGCTCGGCAAGATAGTCGACCGTCAGCACCTTGCGCGCCTTCTCCACCGCCGCATCAGTATATCCACAACTCTCTAACAACGCAGTCAAACCTCGCCGAGAAAAAAGAAACGTATGTTGCATCGGCTGCAGCATCGGCCACTTCGATGCCATAACATAGCGCAGGAAATGCTCGGTGTCGGGTGTGCTGAGGGCTAGGATGCCTCCCGGAACGAGAATTTCCCGAATCTCCAAGAGAAATCTGCTCGGATCCTGGACGTGTTCGATGATATCGAACGCGCTAACGACATCAAATTTCGTCGATTCCTGTTTTGCTAATCCATTAACGTCACCGCAGACGATCCGTTCGCGAATACCTGGACGCGCGAGCGAAATCGCAATACTCGAGAACTCAACACCTCTTACGTCGAAACCCTGTTCGGCCGCAGCCTCAAGAAAGAACCCCGTGGCACAGCCAACATCGAGAAGTCGCTTCCCCGGCGCCAGCTTCTTGATCGTTTCCAGGCGCGGACGGGCAGTGGCGATTTTTAGGTTCCGCGCACTAGCGTAATTCTTGTACACTCCGGCGAAATATTCTGCGTTCGCGTACTCCAGCATTTGAGCTATGGGTGGCACTTCGCGCTGGAATATTATTGCGGAGGTTGGCTCAATGTAGTAGGTGGCGCGGTCCTTATTGCAATATAAGTTGGCTGGTCGTTGATTGATGGGACACTGGAGCTCTTGCGGCGTCTCAGTCATCACTCTTGACCCCGATAGATGTCCTCTACCCGCGCTCGCATAAGCCGATTTAGTGGGCCGCGGGCCAAGGGCCCTAGAGAGTTTGCGGCCCATGCGACGGCTCCAAGATAACGTGGGATGAAACACGTGTGTCGCCGGCGTATAATTGTTTGCAAAATTCCGTCTACGACTGAGGTAATCGGCACAGTCAGCTTGGTTTCCTTTCGAAATGTTCGCTGTCGGAACGTCTCATGATCGAAAAAATTGGTTTCCACTCGTCCGGGACATACAACGCCAATATGTATCCCGAAACGGGCCGTTTCGGCGGCAAGACACTTGGACCAAGCCACCATACCATGCTTTGCGCCGCAGTACACGGCATTCGGTGTCAACGCCATGGCACCTGCGATTGACGCGATATTTATAACTTGACCGCTTCGCCGTTCTATCATCGGGCCGATGAACGCCTTAGTGACCCGCAGTGCGCCCGAAAAATTCACGCTCATCAATCTTTCGATCTCGGCGGCATCTTCCTCCTCGAACGTCCGGTAGGTTGCATAGCCGGCATTGTTGATCAGAATGTCGGGCACACCCTGCGCGGCGAGGATCTCGGCACTGACTTTCATAACCGACTCGGGTGTACCGATATCGCACACGTAACCATCGACCGCACTGCTGCGACCACCGAGACTGCTTATTGCCCGCTCGACACCCGGAGCCCTATCCGCGATGATCACAACCCGTGCATTTAGACGATGAAGTTCGGCCGCGACTGCAAGTCCGATACCTGCTGATCCACCCGTGACGATGGCAAGCTTTTGGAAAAAATGGGACTTTTGATCGCGTTGCATCGCACTGCAAGAGCCCGAGCTGGTTTTCCATGAGAGAAGGCTAGTCTTTGTCGATTACGCTCACCTCTGACGGGTTTTTTTCAATCCACTGTCTGGCGTAGTATTGCATCGGTAAGGTATACGTGTCCAATTTCTTCATCAATACGGTACCGCCGATCGCGGCCCGCAAAGTAAATCGTAGTTACAGCGATCACCTCGCGCGGGGAAGCCGCATCTCATAACAGGTCGCGAACCAAAATGAATTGGCAGACACCGCCGAAACGTGAGTGGGTGCAGGCCGTTCTAGTCCTCGCCTTTATCCTCAACGGAATTTTCTTTCCAGCCATCTGGGGCGGCAAGACACTGCTGAACAGTGCCTGGGATGCCCCCAGCGTGATGCCTTCGGGCGCCTACCATCCGGATCCTGCGCCCGCGCATTTTGCCCCGACGCCGGATCCCGGAGCTCCGGCCTGGCAAACCGAACCATGGCTTAAGATCATTTCCGACCAGTATTTGCACGAGCATCGGTTACCATTATGGAATCCCTACAGCGCCTATGGGACGCCGTTAGCCGCTGCCATGCAGCCGCAGCCATTTTACCCGCTGACGGTTCTTATTTCGCTACATCCCACGGCATGGACCTATAACCTCTTTGTGTTAGGTCGTTTATTTCTAGCTGGGCTACTGACGTTCTTCTTTGCACGGCTGTTCCTTGGTCATGCGGCATCACTGTTTGCCGCGATCACCTTTATGCTAACCGGCTATTTCATTTTATATCTCGGTATGCCGCATCTGAGCGTCGAGGTGTTGCTGCCCGCGGTGTTTCTCGCGCTCGAGCTTCTGCTGAGAAGAAATTCCTGGCCGGCCGTCGCGGCCACGTCCGGTGTTATTTTTTTGTGCGTGACCGGTGGTATGCCCGAATCCTTGTTCTTGGTTGTTTCATTCGGGTGCCTCTATTTTATTTATCGACTGATCTTTTCCGCGGAGTTCAGCAAGCAGCGTTTACAGCGCGTTGCGAAGCTTGGCCTCGCTTTGATTCTGGGTTTTGCCCTGTCGGCGTTTCTCTTGCTTCCTTTCCTCGAATTCATGCGCAACGCACACGACGCGCACCAGGCTATCAATCATGGTTATATAACTGGTCTTGGGATAGATTCCGATTGGCGTAGCACGATTACTTACCTTCTTCCAAATATATTCGGCCCCGCTCTTGGCGGCGGATGGAATGGGATGCGCAGTTACTGGGGTATTCTCCCGATCCTTTTTGCGGCGGCGGCTGTGATGGGGCTTTCTTCGAAGAGCCATTCCGCGACCAGCACGCTCAAGTCACTCACCATCTTCTTCTTCGCTTTTCTGGTGCTTATGATTCTCAAGCGACTTGGGAATCCTCTGGTAAATTGGATCGGCCGGCTTCCCGTAGCGGAGATGGTTTTCTTTGTAAAATACCAAGAACCGCTTATGGCGTTCTGCGTGGCGATCTTGGCTGGAATTGGCTTTTCGCTCTTCCTGAAGGCTCGGATAGGTTTCGGCTATTTCTTCGCAGCAGCCCTTGTAGTCCTCGTCTTGCTCCTCGAATTGGCGAGCTGGTCTTGGCCTCGGGTCCTCGAGCACAAGCACGCGGTGTACATTTTTGACCAAACGCTGATTGCCGGCGTGGGAGTTCTTTTTGTTGCACTTTTGCTATTCGGCATCTCGACCCGGTATCCCCGAGCGTCTTGGCCGCCATGGGCATTTGTTGGAATGCTGGCGCTGGAGTTGTGCTTCAATTTCATTTATCCAAACTTTTATCGCAACAACGAGTTGCCGTCGGCTGAAAGCTATAACCCTTACGCCGGAGCTCCGTACGTCGATTTTCTGCGGCAGCGCAACACCGAGCGATATCGCGTGTTTGGGCGCGATGGAGTTCTCTTCCCGGACTGGGCGGGAGTCTTCAAGCTGATGGACGTGCGCGACCTTGATGGGATGTACTACCGCCGGTACATTTATTTCGTTCGCAATTTCTTCCTTCGATCCGATGATGAAACGCGGCTTCAAGGCGACTTGGCGGACCGCTTCACGGGAACGGGTGACGGCTATACATATGACTTTGCCACCGACCGAGAGCGGCGTTTCCTTGCACTATCTTCGATAAGATATGTAATTAGCACTAACGCAGTGGGCATCGACACCAGCGCGACCATCGATCGTAAGTCGACAGGCACGTCAACCTTCAAGAATATCTATGATGATGAAGTTCGTATCTACGAATTTACTGCAATTCTGCCGCGCGCGACGCTGTACTACAGCGCTGAGATTCTGCCGGACGAAGATGTACTCAATCGACTCAAGGGTCCCTCGTTTAATCCAGAGCAGCGGGTCGTTCTGTCTGCGGAGACGCTGCCGGAGGCAGACAGCGCAATTCTCAAATCATTTGCCGCGACCGCCCCGACGCCCTACGCCGGTGCTCACATCGTCTCATACGACTCCGAGAGCGTCAAAATCGAAACGCAGAGCGATGCGCCCGCTATACTGATGCTGAATGATGCGAATTATCCGGGTTGGCGCGTGTTTGTTAATGGTCGCCCAGCATCAATTCTTCAGGCAGATTATTTGTTCCGAGCTGTGATCGTTCCGGCGGGGCGCGCCACCGTCGAATTCGACTATGAACCTGCTTCCTTCCGTATCGGTGCGTTGATTTCCCTCGCCGGTCTGGTTGCTCTTGTCGTTCCGTTATTCGGCCGCCGCGCCTGGCGCCACGAATCCTCAACTGCCGAGGGACATGAGCCCGCACGCGACATCGGATCGACCGCCATCAAAGAACCGGCGGCATATTCGTTGTCGCCAACACAAGCGCCAGTGTACGATTCGTTTGGTACAAGCCGAGAAAGGAACAGCATAATGAGCCGTCTCGACGACCTCGATGTCGTGATCCGCAGTAGGAAAGGAAAGATTTTCGCGAGCATCCCGCAGCTAAGTCTTCTTGCCAAGGGCGCGACCGTCGACGCTGCACTGGCCGCGCTCGACGCGAAAAAGCAGGAGCTTGCAGCCGAGCTCGAAGAGGTAGGTGAACTTGATATGTTGCAGATCGGCAACCAAGTCGACCCGATGCGCCGTGGCGTGACGATGACTGCACCAGGCGACCTTGGTCGGTTCGCCATCAAGACCAGCATCGTCGTATTCGTTGTTGCCGTGGCGTTCTTGATTTCCGGCATGCTCGTTGCAGCGAAGGTCGAAGATTTAGTCAATGACATCAAAAGCGTGAAGATTGGCGGTGCACAGTTCTGGGGACGCGTTGAGCAGCAGCTCGATCGGATGGCGACCAGCGATCTGCCGGAAGCCAAGAAGCAGAAGTTGCTCGCCGACATCCACGCTATTGCCGTCAAATGGCGTCCGTTCGTGGCCGAGGTTCAGTCAGTGCTGAGCGGTCCGCCCAACCAAGCGCCTCCGACCACCACGCCAACAAACAGATAAAAACGGCACTGCGGCGAATTGACTACAGACTCTCGGCCACCCGGCGAACGTAATCGGCATAGGCGCCTTTACCAAGTTCGGCTAGCCACGGCTGTAGTTCGCGTGGCGTGACATAGCCGAGCCGCAGCGCGATTTCTTCTGGACAACAAATTTTCAAGCCCTGCCGCCGTTCCAACATGGCAACGTATTCAGACGCCTCGAGCAGTGAGTCGGTGGTGCCGGTATCGAGCCAGGCATAGCCGCGGCCCATGCGCTCGACATGCATGCTGCCGGCCTCAAGATAGCGCTGATTGATGTCTGTGATTTCCAGCTCGCCACGATGCGACGGCTTCAGTTCGCTGGCATAGCGTAGAACGTCATTGTCGTAAAAATATAAACCGGTGATCGCCCAATTCGACAGCGGCTTTTTTGGCTTTTCGGCAATTGATTTCACCTTACCGACCGCATCAAACTCGATGACGCCGTAGCGTGCTGGATCGACGACCTCGTAGGCGAAAACCGTCGCGCCGGTTTTGCGCTGCGTCGCTCTCGCGAGCAGTTCCGGCAATCCATGGCCATAGAAAATGTTGTCGCCGAGGATCAAGACGCAATTGTCGCTGCCAATAAAGTCGTGCCCGATAATGAAAGCTTGCGCCAGGCCTTCGGGCCGCGGCTGCGGAGCGTAGCTGATCGACATGCCGAACTGCCGTCCATCGCGTAGCAGGATTTTGAACAGGGGCAGGTCCTGCGGTGTGGTGATAACCAGCACCTCGCGAATTCCGGCGATTTGCAGTACCGACAGCGGATAATAGATCATCGGTTTATCGTAAACTGGCAGCAGTTGTTTGGAGACCGCAAATGTGATCGGGTACAAGCGCGTTCCACTTCCACCGGCGAGGATAATACCCTTCATGTCGAAACTCGTTGTGATACGGCGAGCAATTGGTCGAGGCAGGAGTTGAGCGAAGTTTGCCACGGTGGCATAGAAAGACCAAAAACGCGCGCAAGTTTGGAGCAATCAAGCCTGGAATTTGCTGGCCGCTTGGCGCGCGTCTGGTATTCCTGGGTCGTGATTGCACGCACCCGGCAGGACGGTCCGCCTTTGTCGCCGGAACCCTTCATGATGGCACGCGCGAAGCGGCACCACGTCGTCTCTCCGGTTCCAGAGATGTGATAAAGGCCGGTGACGCCGGAGCGGTCGTTTAAAGAGAGCAGGATTTCACCGATAGAAATAATCGCCTCGGCCAAATCCGCGGCGAAAGTCGGTGCCCCCCATTGGTCGTCCACTACCCCGATTTCGTCGCACTGGCCGGCTAGCCGTATCATTGTCTTGACGAAGTTATTGCCGTCCGGGCTGCACACCCAACTCGTGCGTAGAATGACCTGATCCCCAGCGATTTCGGTAATGGCGGCCTCGCCGGCGAGCTTTGAGGCACCGTAGACACCGAGGGGCCGAGGCGCATCGGTTTCTAAATAGGCCGAAGACTTGGCGCCGTCATAGACGTAGTCGGTCGAGAGATGGATTAAGGGCGCATGCAGTGCGGCGGCAGCCGCTGCCACGTTCGCCGCCCCGTCCCGATTGAGGCGAAAGGCCTTCTCTGGCTCATCCTCGGCCCTATCGACGGCCGTATAGGCAGCGGCATTGACGACCAGATCCGGCCAAAACGCGGCCATGGCTCCCGAGAGCGCCACGCCGTTGGCGAGATCTGCTGTCGCGCGACCGGCGAGCCGGACCGTATGACCGCGTGGCGGGCATGCCCGGCCGAGCGCCCGCGCTACCTGACCATGCTCACCCGCGACGAAAATCCTGAGGGTCCGCTCAGGCATCGACGAGACCGAGCCGTTCGCCCGCGTAAACCTTCGTGCGCAAAGGGTGCCACCAATCGCGACGGTCGAGATACCACTGCACGGTCTTTCGCATCCCGGTCTCGAACGTCTCTTGAGGACACCAGCCTAGCTCGCGCTCAATCTTGGTGGGATCGATCGCATAGCGGCGATCATGGCCCGGTCGGTCCGGAACAAAGCTGATCAACGCGCGCCGCGAACGTTTAATTGGACGCAATTCATCGAGCAGGTCGCAAATGGTTTGCACCACATGCAAATTTGTCCGTTCACTTCGTGCGCCGACGTTGTACTTGTGCCCGAGTTGACCCTGAGTAAGGACCAGAACCAGCGCGCGGACATGATCCTCGACGTAGATCCAATCGCGGATGTTTAGGCCGTCGCCGTAAACGGGTAGTGGCTTGCCTTCGAGTGCGTTGAGAGTGATGAGTGGGATGAGCTTTTCCGGGAAATGGAACGGCCCATAATTGTTCGAACAGTTCGAAATGACCACGGGCAGCCCGTAGGTATGGTGCCAAGCGTTGACCAGGTGATCACTCGCGGCTTTGCTGGCAGCATAAGGTGAGCGCGGATCGTAGGGGGTTCCCTCGTGGAAGAGTTCACTATGCCCAGCCGATCCATAAACCTCATCGGTCGAAATGTGGTGGAAGCGGAATTGCCGCTTGGCGTCGACCTTGAGATTCGTCCAATAGGTGCGGGCCGCTTCAAGCAGCGCATACGTTCCATTCACGTTGGTATGGATGAAATCGGTCGAACTAGAGATCGAACGATCGACGTGGCTCTCAGCCGCCAGATGCATCACTGCGGTTGGTGCAAATTCGGCAAACAGCGTTTCCAAGCGAGCACGGTCGCAGACGTCGGCGCGAACAAAACGGTAGTTCGGATGGTTTTCAACGGCGGTAAGCGATTTCAGATTGGCGGCGTAAGTCAGTTTATCGAGATTAAGTACATCCCAGTGTCGGTCCTGCACGAGGTGCCTGCAGACAGCCGAACCGATGAAACCAGCACCACCTGTTACGATAATCCGCATGCCTAGCCCACAAGATGTTCGCCCCGAAAGTATAACTCGCGGTTCGATCACATTCAATCGAAGACGGGTCCGACCTCGGCTAACCGTGGTTGAACCTTATCCTTATCGGACAATATTGCCTCTGCTTCGTTGATCGGCCACTTGATTCCAATATTAGGATCGTTCCACGCGATGCCGAAGTCGTGATCGCGCGAGTAATAATTCGTCACTTTGTAGACAACCTCGGTATTGGATTCAAGTGTGCAGAATCCATGCGCAAAACCGATCGGCACAAACAATTGCTGCCAATTCTCCGCGGACAGTTCGGCGCAGACGTACTTGCCATAAGTCGGCGAGGACGCGCGCAGATCGACCGCCACATCGAAGATCCGACCCCGGACCACCCGGATGAGTTTGTCCTGGGCGAAAGGATGAGTTTGGTAGTGCAGGCCGCGGACAGTGTTCTGTTCGACCGAAAGCGAGTGATTCTCTTGGACAAAGTGTTGCGGCAAACCGGCGGACGCAAATTCGCTGCGGCGATAGGTTTCAGAAAAAAAGCCGCGGGAGTCCTGAATACGTAACGACACGACTAGCTTGACGTCAGGGATAGCGGTCGCAAGAAATTCAATAGGCACAGCCTTTCGCTCCTTCGTCACGATTTCTGTATGTGTGCCTCGCCTACGACTGTATCGAGATTTTCCTTCCACCAGGCAATTGTCTGCGCGACACCGCTTTCAAACGATGTTTTCGGATTCCAACCAAGCTTTTCGCGGGCGCGCTTCACCGACAGGATTGAGACCGGGACATCAACAGCGCGTTTGGCCTTCCAAGCGATATCGAGCTTTCGACCAAGCAATTGTTCGACAGTGGCAAGCACATTACGCACGCTACGGCCGATGCCGCTTCCAATGTTGAAGATATGCTCACCTCCGGTATGGACAGCAGCCAATTCGAGCGCATCCGTCACGTCGTCGACGTATACAAAATCACGAACCACGGAACCATCTCCCCACACTTCAATGGGTTCACGCCCTAGCGCGCGGAATATTATCTCGGCGAGAAGGCCTTGCTTTTTCTTCGCGACTTGGAACGGTCCAAACGGATTGGCCACGCGCAAGATGCGGTACTCGAGCCCAAAAAGCTCTCCGTACAAGGCGAGATACTTTTCTATTGCAAGCTTGCTAATGCCATAAGCGGAGATCGGCTCGGTTGATGCGGTTTCTTCCGTCGGAATTTGCAGGGGCCGCCCATAGATCGTGCCCCCGGAGGAAAGGAACACTACTCGCTTCACGCCGACCTCAACGGCAAGGTCGAGAAAAGTGATCGAGGGAATGAGGTTTTCCTTTACATCACCAGTAATATCGAGATTGGCCGTCTGGGGAACAGTGGAATGAACAAGATGGAATGCGATTTCCGCACCACGCAGGGCATCAGTAAGCGCAGCGCGATCGGAGAAATCGCCCTGGCGAAATTCGGCACCCGCGCACGCCTCTGTGAAAAGACCGGCATGGCCGAACGCACGGACTCGATGTCCGGCCGCAACAAGGCGTCGGGTGAGATTTATGCCGAGGAAACCGCCGCCGCCCAGCACGACAAAGAGACGTCCGTTTGATGGCATCCTTTTTTCGTTCCCAAAAAATGAAGGCCGGCCTCGGTGACCCCCGAGACCGGCCGATTTGCCATACGCGCCAACATAACCTCTAGCTGGCTTGTCATCGCATCGAGCCCTTCACATAAGTGGTCGCATAGTGAAAACCCGCTTTGTCGGCCGAGAATGGCAGGAGGCGTTCCAACGCATGCAGAATCGTTCCGTCGACAGGAAGTGGCTCTTGTGGATAGTCATCCCACCCAAGCCCGAGGTCGAACAGGGGCTGCAATGCCGCGGTTCGTGCCCAAAACATGCCCCCTATTGGAAAATCAAAATGGTTCGGCAGCGGCCACGCGAGGCCGATGCGTTGAGCAAGTTGGTCAGCAAGCGGCCGATTATCATCCCAATCGTTGAGGTGAGGATCCTCGGCAAAGACCAGCCCAAGGCCCTTATCCTCCGCGAACGCCTCCAGCACTACGTCCATCATAGCGAATTCCCCACCGATGAGATGCTCCCACGTGAAATTTCGCCAGCGCTCGCCGACTTGCAAATCGAACTGCGAACTCCGCTTGCCGTGAAAATGACCGACAACGTCGTAACCCGATAGTACTTTGCGGCCATGTTCACTCAGCATTGGTCCAATGTCGCGTCCTCGGTTCGGGACGACGATGATCTTTGCTCGCTCAAAACACGATTTGGCGATGATCTCGGAAAGTTCCGCCGCCTTGGTGTCACTCGTCGTCGTCAGAAAGCAGTCCACGGCTGTTGTATTGCACTTTAACCTCCTGATAAAATCCGGAAGCAATTCCGTATAGTGGAAATGTCCATGTACAGCGATGCTGAGAGAAGTACCCCTGACGCGGCGCGTTTTATTTGGCCGGAGGACTTGATGGACCCAACGTCCGGCGGGCCTGCCAGTTCGAATATAGTGCGCGAGAGGATCCTCGCCGTTGGCCTCGTCGAACCGTGGGTTATCTGAGGCATATATCAGAGGATGGAAACCCTCCAGTGGGCGCCGAAGCAAGAGTCCGACGCGCGGCCGTTGCCGCGGCGCAACAAGACGCGATGCATTTAAATATCTTGAAAGCCCCTTGTCAGCGCTCCGCGTGTTTCCTGATATTCCCAGGTACAGATCGGCGTTGAACGCGTTATTTTCTGAGATCAATGCGTGATCGAGTTTGACTTGATCGAGCACCCTTTTTGCGTTGCGGCCGAGTTCATCAATTGCACGGACGTAGAGGGCCATGTTGAATCGCGCCTCGCCCACGGTGCGGATCGCCTTTGACAGTTTCGCAAGACGCGCAGGACTAGCCGCGAGATCACATATCAACTGCGCCGCCGCTCCAGCATCGAGATAGGGTACAATAAGCTCCCGGGTTTCAGTCGCCTCGGCCAGGATTTCTGCCATACCACTTGCGTGGTCGAAGCATATAACCGGAATACCCCTGAGCGCCGAATCGATGGCCACATTTGGCAAAGGATCGAGGCGTGAAGACAGAAAATATATATCCGCCCGGCCATATATGCGCTCCAGATCTTCCACTTCCTCTATGAAGAGGAATACGTCAGCCAGACCGCTACGTTCGATCTGTTCGTCCAGATAATCCAAATAGACCTGATCTTGCTGGTCACCTTTTCCGACCCACCCAAACCGGATCTTACGATTCGGCACAGCGCGATGCACTATGTCGGCAGCGGAAATAAAAAAGTCGATGCCCTTTCTCAAATTGATCGAACCTATGCCAACGACAAATAGCGAGTCCTCGATTTGTGCTGGCCATAGGCAGTTGACGTTTGTTTTGGCCACGACCCCAGATGGATTGGCACTTGGCGGCAGCCTCGATTGACCTTGCGCTAGAATCTTGAAGCCTCTTGCCTCAAGTTTTCTATAGTCCTTGGTTGCCGCCGTCGCAACGACGCCAGCGGGAAAAACGATCTCCGAAGCAGTTTCGAATAACAAATCTAACGTCCCAATTGGCCTGAAATTGCTCGAAAATTCGTGTACAAGCGCAATCACAGGTACGCCCACCCTCTCCAAATACGGAACGAAATATCTGGTCTCAACGGTGTTTGCGATCGCAAATATAGGTGAATAAACTTTCACCAGTCGGTTGACAACCGCTTTGAGCATGCGTTTCCGCATCCGAAACTTTTCTGGGAGGCAGACGACAGCAGCGGCGCTATCGCGAAACGCTTTCTCGATCGCTCCTCCACGCCTAAGAACAGCGACGACGTTATAGCGCTTCTGCAGTTCTACAACGAGATTCCAGGCAAGAATAGGTGCGCCGGTGCGCGTCGCCTCGTGGACTAAAACAATCACGGTGTCACGTTCCTTTGACATCCTGTCGACCGGAAAAGGCAAAATACTTGAGTAAAGATACGCCGACGCCTTCCTGAGGACGGTTGGTAAACCTTTCCGCCGAATGATCTGGAATACGACCCGGAGGTCGTGATCCCAACGGCGCTCCAAGCGAGCGGTTAGTTCATTAATTCGAGTGGCGAGTTCATTGATTGAAGTTTCTTTTTGATCAACAACTGCCTCGAGTTGCCGCACGCGAGTATTGAGTGCGGCGTTCAGGGCGAGGGCTTCCGCGTTTCTAGCGGCGTTCAGGGCGAGGGATTCCGCGTTTCTATCAGTATCGCTGGCCTCCAAGAAAGAGGCGGGCGCTGTCGGAAGCGAGGCGTCAGATGCCAGAACCAGATTGTACCTAGCCTCGCTTAGATCGGTACCTTGTAGGTCCGCGCGAGTAAAGGACAGCGCGGCCGCGCCAGTGTCAGGAATGATACCTGAGCCAAACATCGCCTTCTGGCCGAGGCAAACGACATTTTTGAAATGGTGGCGGAAAAGAGCATCGAATTCCCCCTTATAAAGCTCCTTGACGTGAAACGGATTTTGGTAGGCCGGCTTGTCTGTATAGATCGCCTTATCGGGTGAAGAGACGAGGACTATGCCACCGGGTTTGAGGACCCGCTTGATCTCTGCCAGCATCTGCTCGTGCTCATCGTGGTGTTCGATCGTCTCGAACGAGACCACGTAATCGACGACACCATCGTCCAAGGGAATTTTCGAGCACGAGCCCTGTCGAAATTCGAGATTGTCCCGCTTGTAGTTTTTTCGAGCGTGGGCGACAGCGTCTTCGGCGATATCGACCCCTATAACGGAGACAGCACGGCTCGCCAACAGCGCTGCGCCATAGCCCTCACCGGATGCTATGTCGAGGACGGTCTTCCCCTCCGCGTAGGCCAACGCATAAATGTAGCGGTGCAGGTGCTCAACTGCGATATTCCCCCGTATCTCGGGGTGAAAGCGTTCGCCCGTGAAAACAAGGCGCGTTTCCGGTTGAACGGATGCCATTGGATGTCCGCAAGTTATTGCTAAGAGTTTTGCATTTTTAAAACGCCATCGTGGACACTCTGACGCTAAAGGGCTTTTCCACCGACTGTCAACTCGCCCGCCCCAGTTGCCTTCGGTTCCACGACGCCCGCGACGACATGGCAATGTCTGAGCGCGGCCCCGTCGGATGATCACCAAAGTCGAGTCACGCCTCGTATTCGCCCAGTTTTGAGCTAGAGCGGATTCCGGTCATGTGGAAGCGTAGCCTGCATGTCGCAAGTAATTGGCGCATTCTTGCGGACTGAATTTGGCGGTGAGGGCACCGATCCTACGCGAGAGACGCGGAATGGTTCGCTCGGCTGCTTTTCGTAGATGCGCTATGAGTTTGCTAAACGCCTGCTCGATCGGATTGAGATCTGGCGAATATTTGGGAAGGTTACACCACCGTGAGCAAGCCGGAAAAATCTAAGCTCCGGCGATCCAAAGTTCGGCCTCAGTACATTCCTCATAACATCTCCATGCATGTACGTCCTTATGAAACGACGCACGCGCCATCATTTTGAAAATATGATTTTCATAGAGCCACTCCAAGTCGGGATTCCCGAGAAAAAATGCGAAAACGGGCGTCGATGCCGAAACAACAACTCCCGCTCACTTGAATGGTGTGAGGCCATTTATCAATTTATCGACCTCATGCTTGAGCGGCCCAGTGACACTCAGGTTCAACGAGCCCGCTTTATCGGTTAGGCAAGCGACCCACGTGGTTTTGTCGTTTAAAACGTCGACGCAGAAACGGCGCAAGGTGAAGTCGTGAACTTTAAGACCGAGCTGCTTGCCGAAGCTGTAAATTCGCGACCGACTGCAAACCTCATCGGCGACTATGACAACGTGAAAGCTAACGTTGAGCGTCGCTGCGATCCTCAAGATGGTGCGCCACAATGGCGTATCTTGTACGAGACCTTCGCCTCGGATGTGCACGGTCTGCTCCGCATCGGTCGGAACAGCGCCGGGCTGCCAGTCGATCCCGGTGAATGAAGTCGGTTCAACCTCCGCCTCCATCCGCTCCCTTAGGTACTTCCCCCAACGCAGCAGGAACCTGCGATGACTTTCTGTAACGACGTTCCCGAGCTGTTCATTATTCCAAATTTCCCTCGAAGTGGCGCCCTCTTCATGAATAACAGTAGCATCGCCGCAGTAATAGGTGAAAAGTCCGATCGATCGCAGGCGAATACACAAGTCAACGTCTTCGTAATATGCCGGCTCAAAAAGCGGATCAAAACCGCCGACGCTCAAGAAGACGTCGCGGCGTAGCAGGAGGCACGCTGCCGAACAATAGTCGACGATGTGAAGGCCCGGGCCGGCTATTAACGCGTTCGGACTATCATCCTTACCATGCTGAACAGTCCTCCCATCGGGACGCACATAACCGCCAGCCTCTTGCAGTCGACCGTCCGGGTACACAAAACGTGGCCCTACTGCTCCGGCTCGAAAGCCGCTTTGCAAGGCGCGCAAGAGAGTCTCAAGATGACTTTGCGTAAAAGTTACATCGTTGTTGACAAGCAGCACATACTTCGTGGACGCAGCTTCGACGCCGATATTGTTTGCTTCGCCAAAGGAACGATTATGGCGGAGCAAAATGAGGTTAACCGGTTTGTCCGCGCAACCTTGCTTCAGAATTTCTATTTCATCTGCAGCGCTCCCGTTATCAACGACAATGACTACGTACGGAACCGACCTAGTATGCTCTTCTGCTATACTACGAAGACAGTCGAGAGTAAGGGCACTCTTATTCCAATTGATTATTACTATAGATACCGCGGGCGAAGACCCCCCATGATTCTCTTGGGCGAGCATGCCGGTTTCGTCACTCATCGGTTTGCGCGAAAGGCGCACCTGATCCATGCCCTCAGCAAACGCACAGGTGCGGTCAATCGCCGTTTTCTTTGGCGCCGACGCTCAATCTTGGCGAGGCTCCGGGCGAGATTTGCCTCACTGTGAGCCAGCAGCGCAGTCGTCAAATTAACTCTCGCGCTCAGCTTCGCCCACCGCTCGTCAGAACCCTCATCGGTTTTGCTATGTCGCATCGATCAGTCGCCTCGGTCGCCTTGAGCCCCCCTTGGCTTGCCTTGCTCGCCCCCCTTAAATTTCGAAATGCCAAGCGGTCTCAACTTACCATCGACTACTTCAAATCGATCGTTTAAACAACCTCCGCCATGCTGCCGTCTATCGTCACTCCAGTCTACAACGAACGCCACAACTGAGTTGGTCTCCGATCGGATGCTCGCCTTGTTACCTCAGTCGACGTGAAGCTAAGCCAGTCGTTTTAGCAGTTTGCTGAAAAACTCCTCGCTATAGCAAGAGTATGATGATTCAATTTTCTATCACGAATCGTCGGAGGTTGGCATGCGGGGTGCATTTGAGGATCAGGGCGGGTTGTTTTCGTACATATCGCCGGAGGCGCGGATTCGCGGATTCCGCCGCGCCTCCGCTGAGGAAGATCCGCGAGGTTGTCCGTGAGGTGCTCGGCGAACTATTGGCCTGAAAGCAAATACCGCGCTGATCGACTTCTCGAACCGGCACACGTCAATATTCATACCGACAATGACTGTTCTAAATGAGATGATAGAGGCAACCTATTTTTAAATCTCAACGCAGAGATGGATGGCGCCGCAGAACATAACGACCGGACCTCGAATCCGATTACAAAGGATTCCCGATCACCTTGATTTTGGTCTGCCACGACGAACGAGTCGACTCATCACGGTTGCTAGTCCGCTTACCGGAACGAATCGACTTCACATCTAACCCCCACCGTTTGGACTCGCGCGCTACGATCCTCGGTTTGGATCTTAGCGTGCGCGCGCATATGCGTCTGCGCCGGTAACTGCTATTGTTGCGGGAGCAGCGGCTTTGTGCTCTGTACGACCATCGCGCATTACAGCCTTTTGAACGGTCGATGAATTTCGCGGATTATACGCGAGCCAATCCCGACCCCGCCTGGCTTCCAGCGAGCTTCTGTCGGAAGCTCGTTGATACGCAAATCGTATTCCTCCGCCCAGGTCAATTGAATGCCACCAATAGTATTTGGCAATCTCGCCGGCTAGATATTCGCGCATGCATCACTGTTAGCAGACATTTACTACCGACCGCAAAGCTCGGGCTACCGGTGCCGATCGCTATGATTGGTTGAGCTGCAGTCAAGTGCCCATCTCGTTGTGCATCTAGCGCGATCGCAGTTCCTCGTCGATGACGCGGAAGAATGCTTCCGACGCCTGTGGCCAGGTCGGATGGCGGAACCGCTCGCGGATCGCGTCTTCGTACCCGGCTCGCGCCGCTGGCTCAATGATCCAGCATTTTAGTGTTTCGTACCACGCTTGTTCGTCCTGCGGGTCGAGGCAAGGCGATAAGTCACCGACGGTTTCGGGCAAGGCGCCGCCGCTGGACGACAGAACAGCCTTACCATAGCGGAAGCCTTCCACGATCGGCAGGCCGTATCCCTCGTAGAGAGACGGATATACGCAAAAGCCGGCCCCTCGATAGAGCGCGGCGAGCGCGGCGTCGGTAATACCGGAAAGGACCAGCAGGCTATCCCCAACACACGAGTCGACCGCAAGCTCGGCGAGCAGACCATCCACCAGCCAGCCTCGCCGCCCGACAAAAACGAGTTTAAAGCCCTGTGCTTGCGGCACGCCTTCAGCCAATAATCGTTTCCAGACTGAAAACAGGAGCCGGTGGCCTTTGCGCGGCTCGATCGTGCTGACGAACAGCGCGTAACGGCCGGGCTGCAGGCCGCCAGGCAAAGTCCCGTTGGTAGCAACCTCTGCCGCAGGCAGATCGGCGCCGAGCTCCACGATCCGCGTTTTAGGCACACCGAGCCCACTGACTTTGCAGTAGTTCTTAAGATCAAGTTCAACGCGTTTGCTAGTCACGATCACTAAATCGGCCATCGGCACCATGACATGAAGGAACTCACGAAAAGCGGTAACGACAGAGCTGAAGTAAAATGCGGGATAGAGCAGTGGAATGA
>Ga0187860_1000440_pt1 | contig 40235 bp, 31 predicted proteins | sample June2016WEW_10_4_FD_132981 | JGI IMG/M metagenome (GOLD analysis project Ga0187860, IMG submission 132981) | Peatland microbial communities from SPRUCE experiment site at the Marcell Experimental Forest, Minnesota, USA - June2016WEW_10_40 | ecosystem: Environmental > Terrestrial > Soil >...
GCCGGCCTTGTCGCTGCCGGCCTTGTCGCTGCCGGCCTTGTCGCTGCCGGCCTTGTCGGTGCCGGCCGCGGTGTCGCTGTCCGGCCCGCCCTGGGCCGGGACGATCAGGCCGTAGTAACGGCTGAGCTGCTCTGCCTGCGCGGCGGACATGTGCCGGTCAGCGGCGATCTCCGGTCCGCTGATGATCTTCTGCGAATCGAACGGGACGGCGAGGCCGTCCGGGGTGACGCGGCTGCCGCGCAGCGGCACGAACCGGCCCGCCTTCCCCGACCGGACTCGGGCCCACGCGGGCGTCCCGTCAACATCATCATTGAACACGAGCTCAACCGTGCCGACGACCTTGCCATCGGCCCCCGTTACCCGAGCTCCCATGAGCTGTTCCGCTTGCATGGTCATGGTGACATCTCCCCCCGAGTCGCTATCACCGGCCGCTGGCGGCATAAGGTCGCCGCGACAGCCCATTATTGCCCACTAGATGTAATCGTTCCACTACAGATTGACTTCACACCCTCAGATCGCATCCGCCGCGAAGAGCCAGCCCGTCCCGGACTTCCCCCGGCGCGCGCGTCGGCTACCTGCGTACCCGGGCCAGGCCGGCTCGCTAGCATGTCCCGCTATGGCGGCATTGTTCAGCCGGATCATTCCGATTCTCTTCGTCAGCGACCTGCAGGCCGAGCGGGACTTCTACGTCCGTCTCGGCTTCCACGTCACCTACGAGGGCCCGGAGTACCCGTATTTCCTCGCGCTCGGTCACGGACCGGTGGAATTCGGGATCGAATGGCGGGACAGTTTCCTGCCTCAGCGCCCTGATCAGGTGCTGACCTGGCAGTTCGGCGTGAGCGACATTGAGCTGGCCAAGAAGCGGCTGGAAGATGCAGGCGTCAGGTACCGGGAGGAGCTGATGACCCCGAGCGAGGACTGGCAGTACCGCGTCCTGCACGCCCGCACGCCGAACGGCTATCACCTGCTGCTCGAGGAAGGCAGTGCGTAGCGGGCCGGCAAAATCCCCGGTTGCCAGCATCCTGCCCGCTGTTTCGGTGACAATGGCCTCGGCGCAGGTGAGCCACGGCAGGATGCTGCCGGACTAGCCAAGGAGATCGGCAGCCGATGGGCACGTCTACGGATCCGGTCTACCTCCGGGTACTGGAGGACCTGCGGATGCGGATCCGCGAGGGCATGCTGGAGCCGGGGGCGAGGATCCCGTCCCGCAACGCGATCATCGCGCGGTACGGGGTCGGCGAGACGGCGGCCAAGCACGCGCTGCAGGTGCTCACCACCGAGGGCCTGATCGAGGCCAGGGCGGGCTCGGGCTCCTACGTCCGCAAGGTCCCGGCCCCGCGCTATCTCGAGCACGACCGCCTGCACTTCCCCGGTTCACCGTTCGGCGTCCGGGAATCCGGCGCGGACGGCCAGAACGGCCGACCGGACGGCGCCGAGCCCGCCAGGCGGCTGTCCTGGGAGCACCAGACCGAGCAGCTCCAGCAGCCGTCCCCGTACATCGCCAGGAGGCTCGGGCTGCCGCCGGGCGGGAGCCCGGTGACGGTGACCCGGTACCTGCTGCTCGCCGACGGGGCTCCGGTGCAGCTCGCGACGAGTTACGAGCCGGCCAGCCGCACCGCCGGCACGCCGGTGGCGGTGCCCGAGCAGGGGCCGTTCGCCGGCCGCGGGGTGATCGAGCGGATGCGGTCCATCGGGGTCGAGGTCGACCAGGTGCTGGAGGAGATCTCGGTCCGGCCGTCGCTGCGGGCCGAGGCGACCGCGCTGGCCATCCCGCCCGGCACGGCCGTGCTGCTGGTCGAGCGGGCGCACCTGTCGGCGGGCCAGGCCGTGGAGGCCGGCGATATCGTCATTCCCGCTGACCAGTTCCGGCTGCGGTACCGGTTCGACGTGCCGGGGATGCCCGCGTGACCGGGCAGGCCGTGATCAGGCCGGCCAGCCCGGCCGACGTGCCGGCCATCCACCAGCTGATCCGCGAGCTCGCCGAGTTCGAGCGGTCGCTGGCCGAGGTGACGGCCACCGAGGCCGACCTGCGGGCCGCGCTGTTCGCTGCGCAGCCCGCGGTTTTCGCGCATGTCGCTGAGCTCGACGGGCGGATCGCCGGGTTCGCGCTGTGGTTCCTGAACTTCTCCACCTGGGTCGGGCGGCACGGAATCTACCTGGAAGACCTGTACGTCACGCCCGCGATGCGCGGCAGCGGCATCGGCCGGGCCCTGCTGGCTGAGCTCGCCGCCATCTGCGTGCAGTGCGGCTATGGCCGGCTCGAGTGGTGGGTGCTGGATTGGAATTCCCCGGCCCGTGGCTTCTACCGGTCGCTCGGCGCGATCCCCATGGATGAGTGGACGGTGCACCGGCTGACCGGGCCCGCGCTGCGCGCGCTGGCCGGCCGCGGCTAGCGCGCTGCCTGCCCGCCCTGGCCCGGATCCTCGAAGCCCGGCTCATCCGGGCCGAGACCGTCCGGCACCTCCGCGTCCTCGCTGACCAGCTCCAGGCCAGCCGACTGCGCCTGCAGCTCGAGCAGGGCGGCAAAATCCTCGTGGCCGTAGCCGTGGCCGATCAGGCTCTGGACGATCTGGCGCACCAACGCCGTCACCGGCAGCGGAACCTGCTCGCGGCGGGCCTCGGCCAGCCCCAGGTCCAGGTCCTTGAGCAGCAGCTCGCCCGTGAAGGTGGCGCTGAAGTCCAGGTTCACCATGGCCGGGGACTTGTACCGGGTGAAGGCCGAGCCCATCACGCTGCTGTTCAGGCAGTCGAGGAAGGCCGCGCGGCTGATGCCGCTCTTCTCGGCCAGCACGGTGACCTCAGCCATCGACTGGGCGGCGATGCCGAGGAAGATGTTGTGGCAGATCTTCACGATCCGGGCGCCGTCCCCGTCGCCGATGTAGGTCGCCCCCGCGCCCAGCTGATCCAGCACCGGGGCAACCGCCGAGAACGCGGCGCGCGGCCCCGAGACGGCGAAGGTCACCCGGCCCGCCTGCGCCACCCGCGGGTTTCCCATGATCGGCGCGGCCAGGAACTGCGTGCCGCGGCTGGCCAGCTCCCGGCGGATGTGCGCGGAGGCATCCCTGGAGATCGTCGAGCAGTCGACCACGACGGCGGGCGCCGCCGTCCCGCTCAGCAGGCCCGCCGGGCCGAGGAGCACGTCGATGACATCCTGAGACGAGCTGACCGACACGAAGACGATGTCCGCCGGGGCCAGGTCCGACGGCGCGGCCACGACCCTGGCGCCGCCGTCTGCCAGGGCGTCCGCGCGCGACCGGGTCCGGTTGTAGACGGAGACGTCATGGCCGGCTGCCAGCAGGCGGCGGGCCAGCACCGAGCCCATCCGGCCGGCGCCGATCCAGCCGAGCCGCGGCGCGTCCCGATATTCCGCCATCACCCTCACCACAATCGTTTGCTGGCCGGGACGCACTACGCTACCGGATGGGCAGCCGCACGGATCACCCGGGGCTACCGTATCCGCCGGCGTCAGCCTGCCGGAGCGGCCGTGGATCCGCGCACCACCAGATGCGGCGCCAGGTAGAGGACCTTGACCGGGTGACCGTCCCCGGCCATGCGGTCGAGCAGCAGCTCCGCCGCCTCGGCGCCCAGCTGGTAGTGCGGGAAGGCGACCGTGGTCAGCGGCGGCCGGAGCCGGTCGACGAAGGGCATGTCATTGAAGCCGACGACCGAGATGTCATCCGGGCAGCTGCGCCCGGCGTCATCGAGCGCCGCGTAGCAGCCGACCGCGAGCATGTCGTTCCCGGCCGCGATGGCGGTGCACGGGGGCCGGCTGGCCAGCAGCTCCTGGCAGCACCGGCGGCCCTCCTCGACCGAGAACGCGCGGGCGAAGACGATGCGGTCAGGATCGGCGCTCAGGCCCGCCGCCTCCATCGACGTGATGAAGCCCTGGTACCGGCTGAGCCCGGTGGACACGTCCTGCGGCCCGGCGACGTAGCCGATCCGCCGATGCCCGAGCTCGGTCAGGTGCCCGATGACCATCTTGATCCCGAGCTCGTTGTCCACCGAGACCGACGGGAAGCTGTACTCCTCGGCCAGCCGGTTGGCCAGCACCACCGGCAGGCCCGACTGCGCCGCCTCGGCCAGCAGCGAGCCGCGCAGCTGCGCCGTGGTCAGGATGCAGCCGTCCACGTTCCTGTCCCGCATCCGCTCGAACAGCATCTGCTCGCGGTCGGTGTCGAGATCGGTATTGCCGATGAGGACGACGTACCCGTCCGGGGCGAGCCGGTCCTCGATCCCGCGCACGATCGGCGGGAACAGCGGATTGCGCAGGTCCGGGATCAGCACGCCAACCGTCATCGAGCGCTTCGTCCGCAGGCTCCTGGCCACCGCGTTCGGCCGGTACCCGAGCTCGCCCGCCGCGCTGAGCACGCGGCGCGCTGTCTCCTCGTTGACGAGCGGCCGGGTTTCCGGGTTGAGCGCCCGCGAGGCGGTCGCTGGGTGCACGCCAGCCCGCTGGGCCACGTCCCTGAGCGTCACTGGCTCAGCCATCGACGGTCACGCTCCGGCTCCCGGCAGCCCGGCCTCGGCCTGCTGCCCCGCCCCCAAGCAGGCGAATCGTAAGGTCTTACCGCAGGATAAGGCCTGCCGGCCGGCCAGGGCGGTTCCGCCGCGGCGACTCGCGGTCGATCTCCGCCTGCCCGCCCGCCCGTGCGACGATGGCTGCCATGCGGATCGGCAGCCTCACCTCCACTGACCTTTTCTGCGGAACGGCGGCCCGGCCGCTCCAGATTGTCCGGGTGCAGCTGGCCGGCACCGGCGGTCAGCGCCCCGGCGATGCCCGCCGGGCCGATCCGGCGGATGCGGTCCGCGTGCGCATCGAGGGCCCCGGCGTGACCACGCCGGAGCCCGCCCGGGTCCGGCCGGACGGCGCCGGGGCCGCGGTCGAGGTGGGCGTGGCCGTCGCGGCGCCCGCGCTGCCCGGCAGCACCCGGCAGGTGACAGCGATCGCGACCGGGCCCGCCGAGCGGGCCGAGCTGACCGGCCTGATCACGGTGGCCGAAGCCGGCTGGACCATGTGGATGATCAGTCACTTCCACTACGACCCGGTGTGGTGGAGCACGCAGGGCCAGTTCCTGGAGTCCCGGCTGCTGCTGCCGGGCGAGGACGGCAGCCTGCCGGATGTGCGGACCGCCTTCGAGCTCGTCCGGCTGCACCTGGACGCCGCCCGCCGCGATCCCGACTACAAGTTCGTGCTGGCCGAGATCGACTACCTGAAGCCGCACTTCGATGCCCATCCCGAGGACCGGGCCGACCTGCTCGCGTTCATCGCCGAGGGCCGCATCGAGCTGGTGGGCGGCAGTTACAACGAGCCGAACACCAACCTCACCTCCGCTGAGTCCACGATCAGGAATGCCGTCTACGGGCTGGCCTACCAGCGCGCCGTGCTGGGCGGCGACCCGCGGGCCGCCTGGATGCTGGATGCCTTCGGCTTCGATCCCGGCTACCCGGGCCTGATGGCGGCCGCGGGCCTGGCCGACTCGTCCTGGGCCCGCGGGCCTTTTCACCAGTGGGGGCCGAACCGGACCGCCGGAGACAACCGGCTCATGCAGTTCGCGTCCGAGTTCGAATGGCTCTCGCCATCCGGAGCCGGGCTGCTGACCAGCTACATGGCGAATCATTACTCAGCTGGCTGGGGCACGCAGCAGGCGGCCGACCTGCCCGCCGCCGAGCAGGACGCCTACCGCCAGTTCAGCGAGCTCGCGCCGGTCGCTGCCACTCGCAACGTGCTGCTGCCGGTCGGCGGCGATCACGTGATCCCGTCGCGCTGGGCCACCGCCATCCACCGGGACTGGAACGCGCGCTACCTCTGGCCGCGGTTCGTCACGGCGGTGCCGAGCGAATTCTTCGCTGCCGTGCGCGCCGATTCCGCCGCACGGGACATCTGGATCACGCCGCAGACCAGGGACATGAACCCGGTGTACACCGGCAAGGACGTCTCCTACATCGACACCAAGCAGGGCCAGCGGGCCGCCGAGACGGCCGTCGAGGACGGCGAGCGGCTGGCCACCCTGGCCTGGCTGGCCGGCGCGGACTACCCGGCCGCCAGCCTGGACAAGGCCTGGCGGCTGCTGGCCTTCGGCGCTCACCACGACGCCATCACCGGCACCGAGGGCGACCAGGTCTACCTGGACCTGCTGGCCGGCTGGCGGGAGGCCTACGACCGGGGCGATGCCGCCCGCCGCGACGCGATCGGCTACCTGGCCGCGCTGGCCGATACGGCCAGCCTGGCCGGCCGCGCGGCCGGCACCGCGCACGGCGGCACCGCGCACGGCGGCACCGCGCACGGCGGCACCGCGCACGGCGGCACCGCGGCCGGGCCTGGCCAGGCCGTTGTCATCATGGCGGTCAACACCCTGTCAGCGCCCCGGTCCGGCCTGGCCAGCACCGACCTCACGCTGGCCGAGCCGGGAACCGGCTGGATCGAGCTGCGCGACGACTCCGGCGCGCCGGTGCCGTTCCTGGCCGGCGGCATCAGCCGGCACCCCGACGGCTCGCTCGCCGCCATCACGCTGACCTTCCGGGCCCGCGACGTCCCGGCCGCCGGCTACCGGGCGTACCTGGCCGTGCCGTCCGCGGCGGCCGGGCCCGGCGCGGCCGGCTGGCAGCCGGTCCCCGGCGCCGCGATCGAGAACGACGCCTTCCTGGTGCGGGCCGACCCGGCCCGCGGCGGCACGCTGTCCCGGGTCCTGGATAAGCGCACCGGGACCGAGCTGCTGGCCGGCCCGGCCAACGAGCTGGTCCTGCAGGAGGAGTACGCCACGCATCCGCGCTGGGGCGAGGGCCCGTGGCTGCTGTGCCCGAAGGGACCCGGCACCGGGTCCGCGGCCCGGCCGGCCCGGCTGCGGGCCGAGCGCTGCCCGATCGGCAGCAGGCTGGTCGCCGAGCTCGAGCTGGGCGGCCTGCGGGTGACGCAGGAGACGCTGCTGTGGGACGGCGCGGACCGGGTCGAGTTCAGGACGCACGTGGACGGGGCCATCGGCCAGGACCGGCTGCTGCGGGTCGCCTTCCCGGCCCGCGTGCCCGGCGGCCTGCCGGTCTACCAGACCGCGCTGTCGGTGATCGGGCGGCCGCCCGGCTCGCCCGGCACCGACGTGGCCGAGCACTCCTTCACGCTCGACAACCCGGCGCATGAGTGGTTCGCTCTCGGCTCCACCGCCCGCGTCTCGCTGGCCGGGCCGGGCGGCCAGCGCCAGCTGCAGGCGATCGGGGTGGCCGAGCTGATCACGCCCGCCGCGGCCCGCGGCGCGAGTGACAGCGGTGCCGGGGCCGGCACGCGGCAGCCGGTCCGCGATCTGCTGGTCGCGCTGGCGCGGCAGGGCGTGACGGCAACCTGCTCAGCGCCGGACGGCCCGCGGTACGGCGCCATCGAGATCGATTCCAACCTGCCCGACGTCCGGATCAGCCTCGGCGGCCCCGAGGGCAACGCCTTCACCGCGGCCGTCCTGCGCACCGATCCGGCCGCGGCAGCCGCCCTGGACGCCCGGCTGGCCAGCCGGGGCACTGCCCGCGTCTGGGTGCCGGCCAGCCAGAGCCGGGCCGCTGCGTTCGCGCCCGGCGCCGACCTGCGCGGGCCGCGGGACCTGCCCGTGCTGATCATCGCCGGGGCTGACCTGGATGGCGCCGTCAGCGCGGTCATCGATGACCTCGCCGATGCGCAGATCGAGGTCGAGGCCGCCGGCAGCGCGGTCGCCGAGCCGCTGCAGCCGGAGCCGGCCGCCCCGGCGGGCGGGCCGGGAACGGCGCTCGCCGCGCACACCGTCGCGCTGCTGAACCGCGGCACGCCGAGCAGCCTGGTGACGCCGGAGGGCACGCTGACCATCGCGCTGATGCGGGCCTGCAGCAGCTGGCCGTGCGGCGTCTGGATCGACGGCGAGCCGCGGACCGTCCCGGACGGCAGCAGCTTCGCCTGGCAGCACTGGAGTCATACGTTCGAGTACGCGCTCGCCGCCGGTCCCGGTGACTGGCGCAGCGCCGGGTTCGCGCTGGCCGGGCTGGACTACAACCACGACCTGCTGACCGCCCGCACCGGGCTGCACGCCGGGCCGCTGCCCGCGCGGGCCAGCCTGGCCAGCGCGGAGCCGCCGGCCGCCGCGCTGATGGCGCTCAAGCCGCGGGGCAACCCGCTGTCCCCCGGCGCGCAGCCCAGCCGGGCCGACGGGGTGACGATGCGGCTGCGTGACCTTTCCGGCGGGGGCACGCCGGTTCCGGCCCGCGTCCGGCTGTTCACCGCCCTGGCCGCGGCCAGGGCGAGCGGCCTGTGCGAGGACACCGAGGGCGACCCGGTGCCGGTCGCCGACGGCAGCGCGGCGGCGCAGGTGCCGCCGGCCGGCGTCGTGACGCTGGCCGTGACGCCGCTCCCGCCGTCCTGGACGCCGGGCCGTCCCGGCGGCGCGGCCGGGACGGCCGTCGCATCTCCCGAGCCGGCCCAGCCCGTCTACTCCCGGTACTGGCTGCACGGGAAGGGACCGGCGCCGGCCGGGAACCTGCCGGTCGCGGTGCACCTGAGTCCCGAGCGGATTGCCCTGGACCCGGCCGGGTCCGCGCGGCTCCGGCTCACTGTCGCCGGCGGCCCCGAGCCGGCCGCCGGCAAGATCGCGCTGATCGTGCCGCCGGGGCTCAGCGCGGAGCCGGCCGGGCCGCTCGGTTACGACCTGCCGGGTAACGGCCAGGCCGCCTGGGAGCTGACCGTCCGTGCCCGGCCCGGCGGGCCCGCCGGGCGGCTGTTCCTGGCCGCGCAGATCACCGACGACGCGGGCCAGCTCATCGAGGACGCGGCACTGGTCACGGTCGGCGAGCCGGCCGCGCCGCGGGCCGACCTGCCGCTGGCGCAGCTGGTGCCCTTGCTGGAGGCAGACCAGCAGGCCCTGGCCGGCGAGCTGGACGTGACGCTGGCCGGCCGCGATCTGACGCTGCGCCCCGGCGAGGATGGCGCGATCACCGCCATGCTGGTCAACCGGACCGCTTCGCCGGTCCGCGGCGAGGCCCAGCTGATCTCGCCATTCGGGAGCTGGGTGCAGGTGCCGGTCGCGGCCACCGGCTTCGCCGCCGAGGCGGGCGCGGGCGCGACCGTCAGCTTTGCCGTCACGGTGCCCGGCCCGGCCCGGCCCGGCCAGCAGTGGTGGGCCATCCTCAAGATCATGTATTTCGGCCGCATCCGGTATGCTGAGCCCGTGCTGGTGACCGTCGCCGGGTGAGCCGGCTCCTGGTCATGGCCGGGCCAAGGCGGCGCCGTCATGCTGGCCACCAGCAGGCAGTCAGGTGAGACACTGGGACTGACCAGTGCCCACCCTCAGAAGGCAGATGACCACTGACATCGCGCTCCCCGTGGGGAACCTCCCGGCTGAGCCGAATAGTTTCGTCGGGCGCGCCCGCGACCTGACCGAGCTCGCGCTGCTGCTGGGCGAGGCTCGCGCGCTGACGCTGTGCGGTCCCGGCGGCATCGGCAAGACGCGGCTCGCCCTGCGGCTGGCGGGCGAGCTGCTGCCCGGCTTCCCGGACGGCGCATGGCTGGCCGAGCTGGCCGACACCAGTGATCCCGCCATGGTCGTCCGCAGGCTCGCGGCCACCCTCGGCATCCGCGAGGAGCCGGAACTCCCGGTGGAAGAGACGCTGACGGATGCCCTCAGGTCGCGCCGCCTGCTGCTGATCCTGGATAACTGCGAGCATCTCGTGGACGCGAGCGCGGCACTGGTCCAGCGGCTGCTCGCCAGCTGCCCGTGGGTCCGGGTGATTGCCACCAGCCGCGAGCCGCTGCGGGTGCGCGGCGAGACGGTCTGGCGGGTGCCTCCGCTGGAGCTGCCGGCCAGCGGCGAGCTGACGGCCAGCGGCCTGCTGGCGCATGAGGCGGTACGGCTGTTCGCCGACCGCGCCGCAGCGGTCCGCCCTGGCTTCGAGGTCGGCCCCGACAACGCCGAGGCGGTGGCCCGCCTCTGCCGGATGCTGGACGGCATGCCGCTGGCCATCGAGCTGGCCGCGGCCCGGGCCCGGGCCCTGTCGCTCGAGCAGATCTGCGGCCGGCTCGGTGACCGGTTCCGGCTGCTCGCGTCCGGTGACCGGACCGCGCCGCAGCGGCAGCAGACCCTGCGGGCCGCCGTGGACTGGAGCTACGGGCTGCTGACCCCGGCCGAGCAGACCCTGCTGCGCCGGCTCTCGGTCTTCTCCGGCTGGAATCTGGAGATGGCCGAGCAGGTCTGCGCCGACGAGGCGATCCCGGCCAGCCAGGTGCTGGACCTGCTCGCCGCGCTGATTGACAAGTCCCTGGTCACCCTAGACGCGGAGTTCTCCGGCGACGCCCGCTACCGGCTGCTGGACACCATCAGGGACTACGCCACCGGCCGGCTGGCGGCCTCCGGGGAGCAGGAGCAGATCAGGCGGGCGCACCGCGACTACATGCTGCGGCTGTGCGAGGACATCATCCGGGTCGCGTTCCGGCGCGGGGATCCGCCCTGGCCCGCCAGGGTCGCCATGTACCACCGCGTCGCCGTCGAGCGGCCCAACTACCGGGCCGCGCTGGCGGAATGCCTCGACGCCGGCGACGCGGAAGCCGGCCTGCGGATCTGCCGGGCGCTGCGCGGCCCGTGGGTGGCCTACGGCGACCTGGCCGAGGGCACCGGCTGGTCCGACTGCTTCCTGCGGCTCGGCGGCCAGGTCCAGCCGCGGATCAGGGCGAGCGCGCTGATGCTCAGGGCCGAGCTGGCGTTCGAGCAGCAGGATTACCGGACCGCCACCGAGTGCGCCGAGGCCGCGGTCAGCCTCTGCCGGGCGGAGTCCGACTCCGGCCAGGCGGGCGCCCTGCGCGTGCTCGCCCTGGTCAGCCTGCGCGGCGGGCGCCTCGATGAGGCCCTCGCCAGCGCGCAGGCGGCGATCGAGTCGGCCCGGGCCGCGGCGGACGAGTGGGAGGAAGGGCTCGCGCTCGCCGCGAAGGCCGCCATTATCGCCCGGCAGGGTGATCTGGCCGGCGCCCAGCGTGCCTTCGAGGTGACGCTGGACGTGCTGCGCGACAACAACGGCTGGGGCGTGGCCCACACCCTGTCCGGATTCGGCAACCTGGCCAGGGCCTGCGGCGATTACGCCGCGGCGCTGCGGCATTTCCGCAGCGCTCTCGCGCTCTACCAGGAGATTGATGCCCGGCCGGAGATCGCGCGCTGCCTGGCCGGGATCGGCTGGGTCGGGCTTTCGCAGGGGGACCTTGAGCTTGCCGCCGAGAGCCTGACGACGAGCATCCGGCTGAGCCTGGCCACCGGGCAGCGGCTGGCCATCGCCCGCGGCCTGGAGGCGCTCGCGGTCCTGGCCGTGGCTCGCCGCGAGCAGGCCAGGGCGGTCACCCTGGCGGGCGCCTCGGTGGCACTGCGGGAGGCAGCCGGGCAGGTTACCTCGGCGTCCGCCGGGGCCCGCATCGACGCGCTGCTCGAGTCGGCGCGCCGGAAGCTGGGCGAGCCGCAGTGCACCGCGCTGATGGCCGCGGGCGCCGCGATGAGCACTGCCGATGCTGTCCGGTTCGCCACCGACACCGCCGCCCCGCCGGCCGGGCCGGGCACGGGCTTCAGCATCCCCGCGCAGCGCGAGGCATCCGCCCCGGACGGCCGCGGCGGCCTGACGCTGCGTGAGCGGGAGATCGCGACGCTCATCGCCCGCGGGATGTCGAACCGCGGCATCGCCGGCGAATTGACCATCAGCCCGGCTACCGCGGCGCGGCACGTGGCGAATATCTTCGCCAAGCTCGGATTCAGCAGCCGGGCTCAGGTGGCCGCCTGGGCGGTCGAGCACGAGACGAATGGCCACGGCTGACCCGCGCGCTACACATCGTCGTGCCCGCCTACACAGTCAGCTGACCCGCAGGATGCACATCCGAATGGCTGATTCGGATCATGCGCATTTCCCTCGCGCTGCCTAGTGTCAACCCTGGAACACGCAGGGTTGTCCGGCCACCAGGAGGGGGATGGCCGGCCATCCGGAGGGTGAGGCCGCGGCCAGCACGGCTATTGCCGGGCGAGCCGGGCAGGCCACCCGCCGGTGCCTGCCGGCCCGGCCGCTGCTCGCGCGGCATCCTCGGCGTCACAGGCGCGGATGCCGGCGCGGGAAACGGCCGGGCCCCGGCCCCGGAGCACGGCTACATAACTGACTACATATTCCTGTCGATGCGGGGCCCGGCTCCCGCTGCATACGGTCGTCAGTGACCGGTCGCGCAGCGGCCGGCCGCCGGGGGCATGCGACCCCGGAACCGTTCCGCGGAGGGGGCTTGTCCGATGCCGACCACACCGGCGCTCGGCGGCGAGATCACGGTGACGCAGCGCCTCCTCACCTCGGCCGCCGGCCGGGGCCAGCACCTGGCGCTGACCGGCGGGCCGGCCGCGTACTCCTACGCCGATCTGGCCCAGGCGGTGCAGCGCGCCGCGGCCGGGCTCGCCTGGCGCGGCCTGCGGCCCAGGGACGTCGTCGGCGTCTACGTGGCTGACGCGGCCGCCTACGTGCTGGCCTGCCATTCGATCCGCGCGGCCGGCGGCATACCCTCGCCGATCAACAGCGGCCGCAGCGTCACCGAGATCGCCGGCCAGCTAGCTGACTGCGGCGCGCGCATGCTGCTGACCTCGCAGCCGCTGGCGGCCGCGGGCCTCGCCGCCGCGGACCGCTCCTGGGTGCGCCAGGTCATCTCCTTCGGCGAGGCGGCCGGCGCCATGCCGTTCACCTCCCTGCTCGGCGTCGGTACCCTGCCGCCCTCCGGCGTCCGGCCCAACGACCTGGCTTTACTGCCGTACACCCGGCGGCCGGACGGGGAGCTGCGGCCGACCGGGCTCAGCCACGCGGACATGACTGCCGAGCTGATCAGGCTGTCGGCGGAGGCGGCGATCTCCGACCGCGACGTCGTGCTGGCCGCCCCGCCGGCGGGCGACGGACGCAGCTACGCCATCTGCCTCGATCATGCGCTGCTGCACGGCTCCACGATCGTGGCGACCGGAACCAGCGACCTGGCCGCGGCGGCCGCGGAGCACCACGCCGCCGCCGTCATCGTGCCGGCCGGCTACGAGCCCGCCGGGCCCGAGCGGATGCTGGTCTTCGCGGTCGCCTCGTAGCAGGATCAGCCGCGCTCCGGGCGCTCACACGTTCAGCGGGCGGTTCTCGTACGGGGTGCTGAGCACGATGGTGGTGCGGGTCGAGACGCTCGCGGCCGCCCTGATCTCCTGCAGCAGGTCCTCCAGCGCGGTCGGCGAGGCAACCCGCACCTTGAGAATGTAGTTCTCGTCCCCGGCCACGCTGTGACACGCCTCGATCTCCGCCAGGTGCGCCAGCCGGGCCGGCGCGTCATCGGGAGCGGCCGGATCGAACGGCCGGATCGACACGAACGCGGTCAGCGGCAAGCCGGCCTCATCCGCGCTGATCAGCGCGGCATAGCCGGTGATCACGCCGCGTTCCTCCAGCCGCCGGACCCGCTGCTGCACGGCGGACACCGACAGCCCGGTCTGGCGCGCCAGCTCGGTGAAGCTCATCCGCCCGTCCCGGCCCAGCAGCGAGATGATCTTGCGGTTAATCTCCTCCACGAGGTCACCGTAGCCTGCCGCCGGGAACGGCGGATCCAGGCCGGGGAATGGCCGCCGCGCTAGCGGATCAGGCCGAGCTCCCGCGCCCGGGCGGCGGCCTCGGTGCGGTTGGCCGCGCCGAGCTTGGCCAGCACATGGCTGACGTGCTTCTTGACGGTATCGTCGCTGCCCGATAGCGAGCCCTGCCTGGCCGGGGCGATCGAGCGCCGCGAGCCCTACGGAGTCTGGGGCGGCGAGCTCTTCAGCCAGGGCGTCATCACCGCGCGCAAGAGACCGCGCGGCCGGCCGCCGGGCCCTAGCGCGAGCCGCCGGCCAGGGAACGGCCGATGACCATCCGCTGGATCTGGTTGGTCCCCTCCACGATCTGCAGCACCTTGGCCTCACGCATGAGCCGCTCGACAGGGAAGTCCTCGACGTAGCCGTAGGCGCCCAGCACCTGGACCGCGTCCGTGGCCACCCGCATGGCGGCGTCGCTGGCGAAGAGCTTCGCCATCGCGGCCTGCGGCCCGTACGGCAGGCCGGCGTCCTTGCGCCGCGCCGCGGCCAGGTACAGCGCCCGCGCCGCCGCGACCGAGGTGGCCATGTCGGCCAGCATGAACTCCATGCCCTGGAAGGCGATGATGGGCTTGCCGAACTGGCGGCGCTCCCTGGCGTAGCCGACGGCCGCGTCCAGCGCGGCCTGGGCCACCCCGGTCGCGCACGCGGCGATGCCCAGCCGCCCAGCGTCCAGCGCCGCGAGCGCTATCTTGAACCCGGCTCCCTCCGCGCCGATCAGCTGCTCCGCGGGCAGCCGGGCCGAGTCGAAGATCATCTGCGCGGTGACCGAGCCGCGCATGCCCATCTTGTGCTCAGGCGGCCCGGCCGTGACGCCCGGCGTCTGCGCCGGGACATGGAAGCAGCTGATCCCCCTGGCCCGGCCCGGGCCTTTCGGCTGGCCCGAGGTCCGGGCGAACAGCGTGTAGAAGTCGGCCTGGCCGGCGTGCGAGATCCACGCCTTGACCCCGGACACCACGTAACCGTCACCGTCGGCGACGGCGCGCGTGCTCATCGCGGCCGCGTCGGAGCCGCTGGCGGGCTCGGACAGGCAGTAGGCACCGAGCAGGCCGCCGCCGAGCATGCCGGGCAGCCACTGCCGCTGCTGCTCCGGGGTGCCCGCGGTAGCGATCGGGAAGCAGGTCAGGGTGTGCACGCTGAGCCCGAGGCCGACGGTCAGCCACGCCCCCGCCAGTTCCTCCACCACCTGCAGGTAGGTCTCGTAGGACTGGCCGCCGCCGCCGAGCTCCTCCGCGTAGGGCAGGGCGAGCAGGCCGGTCTTGCCCAGCAGCCGGAATTCCTCCCGCGGGAACCGGCCGTCCCGCTCGGCCGCGTCGGCGGCCGGCCGCAGCTCGTCCTGCGCCAGGTCGCGGACCAGGCCGAACAGCGCCCTGGTGGTCTCGTCCCTGAGCTCGCGCTCGACCGCGCTCACCGGGCCGCTACCACGACGAGATCGCGGGTGACGTTGTTGAGCCGCTCGCAGCCCTGCTCCGTGCAGACCACGATGTCCTCGATCCTCGCGCCGTGCGGGCCCGGGTAGATGCCCGGCTCGATCGAGAAGGCGAAGCCGGGCCGCAACCGCTCGGTATTGCCGGACACGATGTAGGGATCCTCGTGGCTCTCCAGGCCGATGCCGTGGCCGGTCCGGTGCACGAAGTAGTCGCCGTAGCCGGCGGCGGTGATCGGCTCGCGCGCGGCGGCATCAACGGCCTCGGCGGCGACGCCCGGCCGGACCGCGGCGCAGGCGGCGTCCTGAGCGCCGCGCAGCACGCCGTAGTAGGCCAGGAACTCATCCGGGGCGGCGCCGATGGCGTAGGTGCGGGTGCAGTCCGAGCAGTAGCCGCTGGGCATGGTGCCGCCGATGTCCACCACCACGGCGTCGCCGGGCTGCAGCACGCGGTCCGCCGCCGTATGGTGCGGGCTGGCCGCGTTCGGCCCGGAGGCGACGATCGCGAAGTCGACCCTGGCGTGCCCCTCCTCGATGATGGCGTCGCTGATGTCGGCCGCGACCTCCAGCTCGGTGCGGCCGGGCCGCAGCCAGCCGGGCACCCGGGCGTGCACCCGGTCGATCGCCTCCCCCGCGGCCAGCAGCGCCGCTATCTCGGCCGGGCTCTTGCGGGCCCGCAGGTCCCTGAGGGCCTGGCTGGCCAGCTCCTGCCGGGTCCCCGGCAGCGCGTCCCGCAGCCGCAGTACCATCAGGGCCCACATCCGGTCGGACAACCCGACCGAGGGGACGCTGCCGAGGCGACGGGCCAGGAGTGAGTACGGATCATCCGTTTCGTCCCAGGCAATGAACTCGATGCCGATGCGGCCGGCGGGCGATGCCTGGGCGGCGGGCAGCTCCAGCCTCGGCACGAGCAGGAACGGATCACCGTCGGCCGGTATGGCCAGGCAGGTCAGCCGCTCCAGCTGATGCGCATCATATCCGGTCACGTACCGCAAGTCGGGCCCTGGCGTCAGCAGCAGCGCGCCGAGGCCCGCGGCCCGCGCCGCCGCCGCCGCGGCCGTCACCCGGCCGGCCGGGTAGAGGTCCGATCCTGCCTGCTCGCTCACCATGCCGCCCTCCAGGCGCCGTTGCCTGCGTCACCGAACTTTATCCTCGCCTGAGGCATCATCTCACTCGGGAGAGTTGTGTCCCCATCTAGACAGCGGCGCCCTACATGCCTCACGCTAGGTGCTCAGAAGCTAACCACACGTGAACCCGTTATGAGCTCTGAAATTGTGGAGGTTCCGCCTCGCCGCCCGGGCCCTGATGCAGACGCCCCGCGGGCGGCAATCCGCCCTGTCCTGCCGCGGCCGGCCCGCAGTGCCGAGGCCCGGCTCGCCGCCGAGCTCGCCTACCAGCGGCACGTGACCCTGGAACTGCAGCGGGCCATCCTGCCGCTGCACGAGGAGCCCTTTGAGCTGCCCGGGCTGCGGTCGGTGGTGCGCTATCTGCCGGCCTCGCGGGCCAGCCGGGTCGGCGGTGACTGGTACATCACGGCGGAGATGCCCGGCGGCAACGTCCTGCTCGCCATCGGGGACGTGGCCGGCCATGGCCTGGCCGCCGCGGCCGGCATGGCCAGGCTGCGCGGCGCGCTGGCCGGCCTGGCCTTCACCGGCGCTCCCCCCGGCCGCCTGGTCGGCTGGCTCAACGACCTGGTCCGGCACGTGGCACCCGAGCACACGGCGTCGGTCATGACCGGCTACTTCGACCCGGCCACCCGGATCCTGACCTGGGCTCAGGCCGGGCACCCGCCGCCCGTGCTGGTCCGGCACGGATGGGCCAGGCCGCTGCCGCAGCCGTCCGGCGTGCTGCTCGGCGCCGGCTGCGGCCAGTACAGCGAGGCCACCGAGCAGCTCGAGCCCGGCGACCTGCTCCTGCTCTACAGCGACGGCCTGGTCGAGCGGCGGGACAGGTCGATCGAGGACGGCCTGGCCACGCTCTGCGAGGCCGCGCGCCGCACCAGCGATCCCGAGCGGGTCATCCCCGCGGTGCTCGGCGCGCTCGGCACCACCGACCCGGAGGACGACACCTGCCTGGTGGCCCTGCAGGTACTGTGACTGACCTTCGCCGGTGACCCGGCGCCTCCCTCGCCACCTGCCGCGGTCCCGGCTGCCTGCATGACTGCCAGCTGGCTGGGCAGCATGGCCGCACGCGGCTGAGCGCCGGACCCGCCCCGGCCGCCGCTTGCCGGGACCCGGCCGACCCCGCCGCCCGCGGGGTCAACGGCCGGCCCGAGTACGTGCGGCAGGCCTGCGAGGCGTCACTCAGGCGGCTCGGCACCGATCACATTGACCTGTACTACCAGCACCGGGTCGACCCGGCCACGCCGGTCGAGGACACGGTCGGCGCCATGGCCGAGCTGGTCAGCCAGGGCAAGGTCCGGTTCCTGGGCCTGTCCGAGGCCGCGCCCGGGACCATCCGACGGGCCCATGCCGTGCACCCGATCTCGGCGCTGCAGACCGAGTACTCGATCTGGGCCCGCGAGCCGGAGCAGGACGGCCTCCCGGCCGTGCGGGACCTCGGCATCGGCTTCGTCGCCTACAGCCCGCTCGGCCGCGGCTTTCTGACCGGCAAGCTGCGGTCCCTGGACGACCTGTCCGACGACGACTTCCGCCGCAGCCAGCCGCGGATGACGGGCCAGAACCTGGACGCCAACATGGCCATCGTGGACCGGATCGAGCAGCTCGCGAGCAGCAAGGGCGTGACGGCCGCGCAGGTCGCGCTCAGCTGGGTGCTGCACCAGGGTCCGGACATCGTCCCGATCCCCGGCACCAAGCGGCGGCGCTACCTGGAGGAGAACATCGCCGCCACGGACGTGCGGCTGACCCCGGCTGACCTGGAGTACCTGGCCGAGGCGGAGACAGCCCGGGGCGACCGGTACGCCGACATGTCGCGGATCAACGGGTAGCCGGCCAGCCTGGCTCATTCCGGCTGGGCGGCCAGCGCGGAGAGCAGGCGGCCGAGCGAGGAGCCGAGGCCCCAGCGCTCGTCCAGGGCGGCCAGCCGGACGGGGTCGGCGGTCCGGACCGGCAGCCGGCCGTCTACCGGCGGGACCGGCGCGTCGGCCGCCACCTGGACGACCGCGGGCGCGGCGGCCAGGTACTCCCGCTCGGCGGCCAGTTTCGCGCGGCTGCCCATCGGGAAGCCGCCGTGCCCGGCATCCAGGGCATGCAGCATGGCCTCGATCGAGCCGAACACGCGGACCAGGGCCGCAGCCGTCTTCTCCCCCACGCCGGTGACGCCGGGCAGCCCGTCGCTGGGATCGCCGCGGAGCGTGGCGAAGGCCGCGTAGCCGCGGCCGGGAATGCCATAGCGGCGCGCCACGGCCGCCTCGTCGACGATCTCCAGCTTGGCCAGGCCGCGGGCGGTATAGATGATCCGCACCGGCCGCGAGTCATCAACCAGCTGGAACAGGTCACGATCGCCGGTGACGACCTCAACCGGGCCGGGCTCGCGCGCAGCCAGCGTCCCGATGACGTCGTCGGCCTCGTAGCCGCCGGCCGCCGCCATCGTCACCCCGGCCGCGGCCAGCACTTCCTCGATCACCGGGATCTGGGCGGTCAGCGCGTCGGGGGCCTGCTCGGTGCCGTCCGGATTGGCCCGGTGTGCCTTGTAGGAGGCGATCGCGGCCACCCGGAAGGCGGGCCGCCAGTCAGCGTCCATGCACGCGACGAGGCGGTCCGGGCGGCGTGCCCGCAGCAGCCTGGACATCATGTCCAGCAGGCCGCGCACGGCATTGACCGGCATGCCATCCGGAGCGGTCATGGTTTCCGGGACTCCGTAGAACGCTCGGTAGTACAGCGAGGCGGTGTCCAGGAGCAGCAGGGTTCCCACCCCGGTCATCCTGCCGCAGATCGCGGCAGAGCTGCTCCAGAACGGCGCTCCGGCCGTCTCCTGGCCTGCCGTGGCCGCAGCTCGCAGGGGGCCGCTTCAGATCCATACATTTCCTCTATGGATGTATGAATCTTTGGCATTGGAGTGGGGAGGTACTGGATCCCTAGGCTAATCTCACCAGTCCGGCCAGCGGGGAGGAAGGCAATGACCGTATCCAGCCCGGTTCGCACCCGGTGCCCAGGCGACCTCATCACGGCCATCCGCACCGCCACGGATGCGCATGCCGACTGGCAGCAGACCGCCGTCCTCGTCGCCGATCAGCTGCGCCGGCATCTGCCCGGCCCGGAAATCCTGACCGCCGGGGAGCGGGCAGGCGACCCAGCGGGCTACCGCTGCCATGTGCTGCATACCGAGCCGGACGGATCATTCTCGATCACCGCGCTGGTCTGGCGGCCCGGCCAGGTCACCCCGATCCACGACCATGTCGCCTGGTGCGTGTTCGGCGTCCTGCAGGGCACGGAGCACGAGGAGCTGTACTCGCTGAGCGCGGACGGCGGGTCCCTGACCGAGGTCGGCCGCAACGTGAACAAGCTCGGTGAGGTCAGCGGCTTCGCCCCGCCCGGGGACATTCACCGGGTCCGCAACGTCAGCGACCAGACCGCCATCTCCATGCACATCTACGGAGCCGACATCACCCGGCTCGGGAGCAGCGTGCGCCGGACCTACGACCTCCCGGTCCTACCCGGCTAGCCCAGCTCGCGGGCCAGCTCCTGTTCCCAGTGCCCGGGATCGTCCGGCCGGACCGGCTGACGCTTCCCGGTGGGCACGAACCCGAGCCGCTGGTAGAACGCCCGCGCCCTGGCATTGACGTCGGTCACCCACAGGGTCACCCGGTCAGCGCCGCTGCCGGAGGCCTGCTCGCACACCGCGGCGACCAGCTGGTCAGCGACTCCCGTGCCGCGCGCGTCAGGAGCGGCCCACATGCTGACCAGATGCCAGGACCGCGCGCCCTGCTCTGCCGCATCGGCCCCCTCTGCCTCCCCGCTCAGGCCGCATGCCATGCCGATGACCTGACCGTCGCGCCAGGCAGCGAAGAACGCGGAGCCGGCGATCCGGCCGCGCCAGTGGGCCTCATCCAGGATCAGCTCGCGTTCCAGGGTGGACCCGAAGGCGTAGGGTGCCTCAGCCAGCGCGGCCAGCCGGGCAGCCCGCAGGGCCTGCCAGTCGCCCGGCATCAGCATGCGCACCGTGCCCGCGATGCCCGCCGTGCCCGCGGTGCCCGCGGTGCCTGCGGTGCCTGCACCGGTTGGCTGTGCCTGGCTCATCCGCCACATCGTGCTGCATCAGCATGGCCGGCGGCAATTCAATAACGCCGCCTGAGGCCCGTCCCGCCCTGGCTGGCCGGACGGGACGGGCACGATGCCAGGGCTGACGCCGGCCGCCCCGCGCGACGATCTCGGTGATCTCCGGCGGAGCGCCGTCCAGCCGCCGGCCAGGGGCATCTTGGTCTTGTCGTAGGTGGCCGAGGGCCGCACGATCGTGGCCGGGAACCCGTCGTCGCGGTACGCGGCCACGAGCAGGTCTCGCACGCGATCTTGGCACGGGAGTAGCCCCCGCTGCCGCCGATGAACAGGACTCTGAGTACGCTCATCCCCCACATTAGTGAAGCCCGTTCCGTCCGCCGCGCAGGCCAGCCAGCCGCCGGGTCGGCCGCTCGGTGATGTGAGTGACGGGTTGGCGAATCCCGTGAAACTGTCATGGCGGCCTGCTAGTATCGAATGCATATTCGAGAGTGCTGGCGCGCCGGGGCCGTCAATGTGATGGCTGTCAGGTTTGTAGCGCTCCGCAAGGAGCCTCCCGCCCCGGACTGCGGCCCCTCCAGTTCCTGCCACAGCGCCCGATCTTCCCCGGCGCACGCGCGTGCACTACTGCCTTGCCTGCCCGACCTGTGCCTTGCCTGCCCGACCCGTGCCCTTGCCTGCCCGACCCGTGCCCTGCTGCCCGACCCGTGCCCTTGCCTGCCCGACCCGTGCCCTGCTGCCCGACCTGGCAGCCAGGCCGCCATTCCCGCTGGAGGTGATCCGTCCCATGTGCTCGCCTGATTCGGTCACCAGTTCCGGCGCTGCGATCGCGGCAGTCGAGGCGGGCCTGGCATGGCTGTCGGCCGCGGACGCGACCGGCCTGACCGCCGATGAGCAGGCTGGCTGCCTGCGAGCACTGGAACGGGCCGAGTCCCGCCTGACCGCGGCCCGCGCCGGCATCCTGGCCGCGTTCGCCGCGGCCCGCGGCTACGAAGCTGACGGGCAGGGCGGCCCGAGGTCCTGGCTGGCCTGGCAGACCCGCATCACCCCCGGCGCTGCCGCCGGTGCGACCGGCTGGATGCGCCGCCTGGCCGCCCACCCGGCCATCAGCGCCGCGCTCGCCGCCGCAGCCATCTCCGCGTCCTGGGCCCGGCAGGTGTGCGACTGGACTGACCAGCTTCCCGCTGAGCATCGCACGGACGCGGACCAGATCCTGCTCGCCGCCGCCAGCGGCGGCGCGGACATCCGCGACCTGGGTGCCCTGGCCGAGGAGATATTCCGGCGCACCGCTCAGCCCGACACCGATGATGACGGCGACGGGTTCGCCGGCCGGTTCCTGCGACTGGACCGGCACTACCGCGGCGCAGGGAAACTCGACGCCGACCTGACCCCGCCCTGCGCCGCCGCGCTGCAGGCCGTCCTGGATGCTCTCGGCAGGAAAGCCGGCCCCGAGGACACCCGGACCCAGCGCCAGCGTGACCACGACGCCCTCGAGGAAGCCTGCCGCCGCCTGATCGCCGCCGGCGATCTGCCCGACCGGGCCGGCCAGCCCACCCAGATCCAGCTCCACCTCAGCCTCGACCAGCTCCGTGGCATGGACGGCGCCGCGGACGCCGAGCAGGCCTGGGCGGCCGCGGCCCAGGGGCACGGCGAGCCCGGCTGGCTGACCAGCCGGCAGGCGGCCGAGGCCTATGCCTGTGACGCGCAGATCACCCCGATCGTTGCCGGTCACGTGGACCCTGCCGCCCTCGCGAGCATGACCGCGAGTTATCTCGCCCAGCCGGGCTCCCCGGACGTCACTCGCCTGGCAGGGCTGCCGCCCCGGACCCTGCGCCGTCTGCAGGACACCCTGCTTCGGCACGCCGCTGATGTCCTGTCCGGCCCCGCCGGGCTCGCCGCGTTCCTGCGCACCGGCCTGCTGGCCACCGAGTTCCCGCCCGCTCTCAGCCTGCCGCTGGACGTCGGCGCGGCCACCCAGACCGTGCCGCCGCACCTGCGGCGCGCCGTGATCAGCCGGGACCGCCACTGCGCCTTTCCCGGCTGCCAGCAGCGCCCGGCCGCCTGCCAGGTGCACCACATCAGGCCCCGGTCGGAAGGCGGCCTGACCTGCCTGGCTAACCTGATCTTGCTATGCCCGTTCCACCACCTGACCGCGATTCACCGGTGGGGCTGGAGGATCACTCTCGCCCCTGATGGCACGACCGCCGTGACCAGCCCGGACGGCCGGAGAGCGTTCCGCAGCCACGGGCCGCCGCAGGCCACCGTGGCCTGATCCTCGGTCGCGCGCGTCAATGGCGCGATGGGGCACGATCGAGCGGCTCTGGTCGAAATTACGTATCTACGTATTTCCCGCAAACGCTTTTTCCCGGCCAGCGCGCCCGCAGGCTACCCAGCCGGATGGCGGCGCAAGCGGGGCTTCACGAGCGAGGCGGCGGCAGCTAGCCTGGCGATAGCCGGGCGGGACCAAAGCGACGGCGTTGCTCAGATGGGATAGGTAACCGCAGCATGACGTTATCGGGAAGCTGCCGTCGGCACCGGGGCCGCCGTGCCTGAGAGCCTCAGCCCGGTGCGGTGGTTCGGGCAGCAGGCGGTGGTCAGCCTTCCCGAGCACATCGATGTGTCCAATGCGGGCCAGATCCGCGAGGCACTGCTGGCCGTCATCAACCGCGGCGCGCAGGCGCTGATCGCGGACATGACCGCCACGATCTCCTGTGATCAGGCCGGCGCGGCCGCCGTGGTCCGGGCCCATCAGCGGGCCTTCACCAGCGGCACGCAGCTGCGGCTGGTCGTCACCAGCGAGATCGTGCGGCGCGTGCTGAGCATCAGCGGAATTGACCGCCTGGTACCCATGTACCCGACCCTGCCGGCGTCCCTGGCCGCGCGAGCCCCGGAGGCCGGCGCACAGCTGACACTGGTGGGCGAGCCCGCCGGGGTCAGAGCGGGGCGCGGCCGGGAGGACCGCCCGTGGCATGTGGCTGGCAGGTTCAGCGGCCAGCCGCCTGACCAGCCCGAGCCCGACGTCGGCGTCGAGGTGGCGCTGCTGGACCGCAGCGGCGTCATCGTCTCGGTGAACGAGGCATGGCAGGCCTTCGCGCTGGCCAACGGGGGCGATCCGGAGCGCGTCGGCCGGGGCGTGTCCTACCTCGACGTCTGCGCCGCGGCCGGCGATGATCCGGTGGCGGCGCAGGTGGCCGCGGCTATCCGCGGCGCGCTGGCAGGCGATCTGCCCGGCCCGCTAGCGGTCGAGGTGCCGTGCCACAGCCCGCGCACGGCCCGCTGGTTCCACATGCTGATGTCCCCTCGCCAGGATGACAGCGGGACGTGCCTGGGAGTGACCGTCACGCTGTCCCTGGCCAGGTCCCGGCCTCTCGTCGGACCATCCGGCAGTGGCGAGCCGCTAGCTGCGCCAGCAGCCGGCTCCCGCCAGGGCCAGCCATCCGCAGCGCAGGCGGCCCGGCCGGAGCCTGGCCCGCCGGACCTGGCCTGGAGACTGCTTGACGCCATCCACGACGGGGTGGCACTGGCCGATGGCAACGGCAGGCTCGTAGTGGTCAACCGGCGCCTTGAGGACATGTTCGGTTACCGGCGCGGCGAGCTGCTCGGCCAGCCCTTCGAATCACTGATCCCGGCGGACCTGCAGACGGCCCGCCGCGGCCGTCGGCGTGCCAGCGCGCAGGCGGCACGGGCCAGCGGGGCGGGCCGCCAGGGCGCCGGGGACCGGCTGCTGGCGCAGCGCAAGGACGGCAGCACGTTCCCGGCCGAGATCAGCATCAGCCCGGTCACGGCCGCCTCGAGCCGCTTCGCCCTCAGCGTGGTCCGGGACCTCACGGCGGCTCGCCGCCTGGAAAACCTGGCCGACCTCGCCGCGGCCACCATCACGGCCCAGCAGGCGCACCGCAGCCGGGAACTGCTCGACGCGATCATCGCGCGCATGTACCAGGTCGGGCTCAGCCTGCAGGAGGCGCTTGACCTGCCAGCAGAGATGAGGAACGAGCGGATTACCGCGGCTCTGGCGCACCTGGACGAGACGATCAGCCTGGTCCGCCGGACCGCGTTCCCCAGGCCGGGCAGCTGAGCTCGTCTGGCCCGGCCGGGAAGCGGGGTCCTACCGGCCGACCGACCGGTAGAACGTCTCGGCGTCCGCTTTCTTGGACTCCCACCAGGCACGGTTGCCCGCATACCACGCCACGGTGGCCTCGATGCCGTCGCGGAAGCTGCCGTACCTCGGCGACCAGCCGAGTTCTGCCCTGAGCTTGGCCGGATCGATGGCATAGCGCAGATCGTGTCCCGGCCGGTCGTCGACGAAGTCGACGAAATCGGCGGGCATCCCCATGACGTCCAGAATGTGCGCCAGCGCCTCGCGATTAGACAGCTCGCCGTCCGCGCCGATCAGGTAGGTCTCGCCCGCCTTGCCGTCGCGCAGGATCATGTGCACCGCCGAGTTGTGATCGTCGACGTGGATCCAGTCCCGCACGTTGCGGCCGGTGCCGTACAGCTTCGGCTTCACCCCGGACAGGATGTTGGTGATCTGCCGCGGGATGAACTTCTCCACGTGCTGGTACGGCCCGTAGTTGTTGGAGCAGTTCGAGATGGTGGCGGCGATGCCGAACGTCCGCACCCACGCCCTGACGAGCATGTCGGCGCTGGCCTTGGTGGCCGAGTAGGGGCTTGACGGCCGGTAGGGCGTCTCCTCGCTAAAGCGCTGCGGGTCATCGAGCTCGAGATCCCCGAACACCTCATCCGTCGATACGTGGTGCAGCCGCCGCTCGTGCCGGCGAACGGCCTCCAGGATGCGGAAGGTGCCCACCAGATTGGTCTGCACGAAGATGCCGGGGTTGGCGATGGAGACATCGTTGTGGCTCTCGGCGGCGAAGTGGACGACGATGTCATTCGCGGCCACGAGCGAGTCGACCAGCGGCTCGTCGGTGATATCCCCGTGCACGAAGCTGATCTTGTCCGCGACCGGCGCCAGGCTCGCGGCGTCGCCCGCGTACGTCAGCGCATCGATGACCGTGACCTCGTACTCAGGGAACTGACTCACCGTCTGGTGCACGAAGTTGGCCCCGATGAAACCCGCGCCGCCCGTTACCAGCATCCGCATCCGACGACATCCCGTTCCCCGGTCCGCCGCCGGACCGGCCTCAGCGAGCTCTGCTCCCTGCACCCTAAACCATCACCGGCACCGCGCCGCGCGGCCGCCGCGGGCCCCCGCGGCGGCCGCTGATGGAGCCCGCTAGGCAACCGATGAGTACGCGACGACGCCGCGCCGCAGCAGGTCAATGGCGGCACGCGCGGTGTCAGCCACCGGGTCCGAGCCGGCCGCCGCCGCGATCTGGTCGAGCACGTCGACCAGCTGCTTGACCGCCCGGACGAAGTCGCCGGCCGTCAGCTCCGCGCTGAGCAGCTCATCCAGCTGCCCGCCGCGGGCCCAGGCGTGCGCCGTCCACGCGAAGCCAGGGTCCGGCTCGCGCAGGAACGACAGCCGGTGGTCTTTCTCCACCCCGTCCAGGTCTGCCCAGATCCGCACCATCTCGGCCACGACCTCGCGTACCTTCCCGTGCGGCAGCCGCGGCACCCTGGCGTCGTCCTGCCGCCGCGACTCAAAGGTCAGCAGGGAAACGCAGGCGGCCAGCTCCGCCGGCGCCAGGCCCGCCCAGGTCCGCCGTCGCAGGCACTCCGCGGCCAGCAGGTCCAGCTCGCTGTACAGGCCGGCCAGCCGCCTGCCGGCGGCGGTCACCGCATCGCCGTCGATGTAGCCGAGCTCGCCGAGTACCGCGCAGACCCGGTCAAAGGTCCGGGCCAGCACGTGCGAGCGGCCGCCCACCCGTCGCTCCAGCGCCTCCGCCTCCCGCTCGAGCCGGGCCCGCTTCTCGGCCAGGCGCAGATGCTGCTCCCGGTCCGCGCAGCCGTGGCAGGGGTGCTGCCGGAGCCGCCGCCGCAGCGCCGCTATCTCGGCATCGTCACCCCGGGCCGCCCGGCCATCCGGCCGTGGTCGGCGCAGGTCGGCTCCGGCCAGCTTGCTGCGCATCGAGGAGGCCAGGTCACGCCGGTGGCTAGCCGACCGGGCACTGAACGAGCTCGGGATGCGCATCTGCCGGATCGGGCTGACCGGAACCGGGAAATCGGCCGCTGAGAGCCGCTTCACCTGGCGGCCCTCGGTCAGCACCAGTGGCAGGGGCTCGCCGCCCCGTGCGGGCTCCAGCACCACGGCCAGGCCGGCCCGGCGGCCGCTCGGCACCCGGATGATGTCGCCGCGGCGAAGCTGCTCCAGTGCCGACAGGGCTGCCTCCCGCCGGGCTGCCGCCTGTCGCCTGGACTGGTCGCCCTCCCGCTGGGACAGCTCCAGCCGGATGGCAGCGTACTCGGAGATGTCACCGCGATCGCACTCGCCGCCCAGCTCCGCGGCCTGCTGCCGCAGCTGGCGCGCCTGCCGGGCCAGGCCGAGGACCGCCCGGTCGGCCTGGAACTGCGCGAACGATGATTCCAGCAGCGCGGCCGCGCGCTGCCGCCCGGCCTGCCTGACCAGGTTGACCGCCATGTTGTAGGAGGGCCGGAAGCTGGAGGTGAGCGGATAAGTCCGGGTGCCGGCCAGGCCGGCCACCGCAGCCGGATCCATGCCAGGCCGCCAGACCACCACAGCGTGTCCTTCCACGTCGATGCCCCGCCGCCCGGCCCGGCCGGTGAGCTGGGTGTACTCCCCCGGCGTCAGGTCGGTATGGCTCTCGCCGTTCCACTTGTCCAGCTGCTCGATCACGACGGTGCGGGCGGGCATGTTGATGCCCAGGGCCAGCGTCTCGGTGGCGAAGACGGCGCGGATCAGCCCGGCCTCGAACAGTTCCTCGACCACTTCCTTGAAGGCCGGCAGCAGGCCGGCATGGTGCGCGGCGATGCCGTGCTGCAGGGCGGCCAGCCATTCCGCGTAGCCGAGCACGCCGCGGTCCGCCGCCGGAATGCCGGCCGTGCGCTCGGTGGCCAGCTCGGTGATCTCGGCCGCCTCCTCCGGCGTCGTGAGCCGCAGCCCGTGGCCGAGGCAGTGCGCGACGGCCGCGTCACAGCCCGCCCGGCTGAAGATGAAGGTGATCGCGGGCAGCAGGCCCGCGCGGTCGAGCTGCTCGATGACAGCTGACCGGCTGGGCGGCCGGAACCGGTCGGGCCGGGCGGAGCCGGCGCGCCCCCGGCTCGCGCCGGCCCGGCGATAGCCGTTCGCGGTCCGGCGGTACCCGGCCGCGGCCGGCCCGCCGGCGCCGCGGGCGCCGCCCCACTGCTCGCGCCGGGCCACCCGCAGGAGCTCAGGGTTCACCATCGGCCGGGCCGCCCCGCCGCCCCGCGGCGGGCCGGAGAACAGGTCATACATCCGGCGGCCGACCAGCACGTGCTGCCACAGCGGCACCGGCCTGGCCTCATCGACGATGACCTGCGTACCGCCCCGCACCCGGGCCAGCCAGTCGCCGAACTCCTCGGCGTTGCTGACCGTCGCCGACAGGGCCACCACCCGGACTGACTCGGGCAGCTGGATGATGACTTCTTCCCACACCGCCCCGCGAAACCGGTCAGCAAGGTAATGCACCTCGTCCAGCACCACGTAGCCGAGCCCGTCCAGGGTCAGCGATCCCGCGTACAGCATGTTCCGCAGGACCTCAGTCGTCATGACGACGATCGGCGCCTCGCCGTTGATGCTGTTGTCCCCGGTCAGCAGGCCGACCGTGGCCGGGGAGTACCGGCGGACCAGGTCCGCGTACTTCTGGTTGGACAGAGCCTTGATCGGCGTCGTGTAGAAGCACTTGCGGCCCTGCGCCAGCGCCAGGTGCACGGCGAACTCGCCGGCGACGGTCTTGCCCGAGCCGGTCGGCGCGGCCAGCAGCACGCCGTGGCCGCTGTCCAGCGCCCGGCAGGCAGCCAGCTGGAAGTCGTCGAACTCGAAGTCGTAGAGCCGCTGGAAGTCCGCGATGCGCGGCCCCTCGGCCTCAGTGCGCCGCCGGGAGGCCGCGTAGCGCTGCGCTGGACTGGCCGGCGTCGTCATGCCCTCCAGCGTAGGCGTCCAAGGTCATCGCAGCGCACAGCTGGCCAGCCAGCAGTACTCCAGCTCGGTCCAGCTCAGGTCACGGGCCCGGCGGCCCCTGGGCTGCGCCGACGTCGGCGCCGTCGGCAGGAGCGTCGAGGCCGTACTGGGCGACCTCTTCGGGAGTGAGGCCGGGGTACTGGGGGCCGCGGCGGGCCTTGCGGCGGTCATGGGCCCAGGCGAAGACCTCGGCGAACTCGACCAGGATCACGCACGGGACGGCGAGCAGCAGCATGCTGATCGGGTCCGGGCTGGGGGTGAACACGGCCGCGAACGCGAACACCAGGAAGATGATCATCCGGCGCCACTTGCGGAACCGCTCGTGCGGCAGTACCCCGGCCAGGTTCAGCAGCACGAACAGCAGCGGCAGCTCGAACGCGATCCCGAAGATCGTCAGCATCATCAGCGCGTAGCCGAGATAGGTGTTAATCGTGATGATCGGCACCACGTTCGCCGGCACCAGGTAGATCAGGAACCGCAGCCCCTTGGTCATCGCGAAGTAGGCGATCGTGCCGCCGATCACGAACAGCGGCACCGCCGATCCGCCGAAGAAATACGCCCACCGGCGCTCCCGCGCATACAGCCCGGGCGCGATGAACGCCCACAGCTGATACAGCCAGACCGGCGAGGAGATGATGATCCCGGTGATGATCGAGATCTTCATCCGCAGGAACAGCGAGTCGAACAGCCCCGTCACATACAGCGTGCAGCTGTGTCCCGGGTGCAGCGGCGTCCTGATGTCCAGCCGGCAGTACGGCGCCTTGATGAAGTTCCACACGTGCGGGTACAGGAACCAGCCGATGATCACCGCGATCGCCAGCACCACGGCGATCTTGATCATCCGGTTGCGCAGCTCCCGGATGTGTTCCATCAGCGGCATCCGGCCCTCGGGGTTGGCCGCCCGCTGGGTGCGCAGACCCAGCCCGCGCCTGCCCGCAGGCTCGCTCAGACCCTCCGGCGCCGCCATCTCAGCAGGCGGGCCTAGAACGGCTGCTGATCGCGCTGCGTCTCCGGCACCGGGGCGCCGCTCGCGGCCGTGCTGGCCGCGTTCTGCCGCTGCAGCTCAGAAAGCTGCCGCTGCAGGTCAGCCAGCTGCTGCTGGGTCGAGGCATGCTCCATCTGCGCCGCGATCTGCTGCTGCGTCAGCGCCTGCTGCGGCTGGGCGGTCAGCTGCTGGGGCGGCGGATACGCCGATCCCGGCGTCGCGCTGGCCGCCGGGTCCGCCGGGTCATCATGCAGCCCCGCCACCGACCGCTTGAAGATGTGCATCGACTCGCCCAGCGACTTGGCCGCACCCGGCAGCCGCCGCGAGCCGAACAGCACCAGCAGTACCACCACCAGCAAGATGATGTGCCACGGAGCTAGCGCATCGCCCATCTCAGTCCCCATTCAGCCGAGGCGCAGGAACGCCCTGGTACCTGGCCATGAGTCTACACACGGTGCCCATGCAACCAGGAGAACCTGGAGAGCCGGCGTCCCGGCGGTGGCCGGCGCCCGGCTTAGGGGTAATGCGCCAGGGCTGCGGCCGCGTCCGCGACGGCCAGGTCAGCCAGCTCAGGCGGAGAGACGATCCGCCCGTCCTCGCCCAGCCGCAGCGCCAGCCGCCGCACCCACCGGGTGTCCGGCGTCCGCAGGCTGACCCGCAGCATCCCGTCCTCGAGCTCCTCGACCTGCTCGCACGGGTAGTACTCGGCCACCCAGCGGCCCGCCGACGCCAGTTCCAGGACAATCTCGACATCTTGCGGTGATGGCCGGAACAGCCCCTTGTCCACGTCCCGCGGCTCGGCGTCCGGCGGGATCTCGGCGGCCAGGTCCAGCACCTGCAGGGCCAGCACCCGGTCCAGCCGGAACAGCCGCAGTGCGTTAGCGCGCCGGCACCAGGCCTCCAGGTAGGTGCGCCCCTCCACCACCAGGAGCCGCATCGGGTCCACATCCCGCTCGGTCGCCTCGTCCCGGCCGGGCACGTAATAGGACAGGTGCAGTCTCCGGCCCGCGGCCAGGGCGCCGGCGATCTCCGCCGCCACCGTGCCCGCGGCGCTGTCGTCCATCTGCACGGCGACCTGCGAGCTGGGCGCGGCCGCCGTGCCGGCCGCCGCCTCCAGCTTGGCTATCGTCCGGCTCAGCGCCGAGCGCTCCTGGAGCCCGGGCATCTCGGCGAGCATCCGGAGCGCCACCAGCAGCGCGCTCGCCTCGTCGACCGCCAGCCGCAGCGGCCGGTCCATCGACTCGGCCTCGCTGACCACGATCTCGCCGCCCTCATAGGACAGGTCAATGGGGCAGTACGGATCGGGCGAGCGGAGCTCCACGCACCAGAGCATGTTCAGGTCGTCCACCAGCTGCCGCTCGCTCACGCCGAATGCGGCCGCGGTCTCGGCCAGGCCCACGACCTTGCGGGTGACCACGTAGGGCAGCAGCGCCAGGAGTCGCTGCAGCCGGTCAGTCGCCGTGGGCGCCCGGACCGCGGTCGCGGCGGGCACCGCGGGAACAGCGGCACCGGCCGCCGGCCGGGCGGCCGGGCGGGCCAGCCCTGAGCCAGGGCCGGGCGGCCCGGCTTCGGGGCGCGGAGCCGCGCTGGTCATGCGAGCACTCCCTTCAGCCGGCGGATCACGGCATCACGCAGGTCGGGTGGCTCGATCACCACCACGTCAGCACCGAACGAGGCGACCTGCTCGCTGAACCAGCCGCTGTCAGAGAAGCGCACCTGCAGGCGGTCCCAGCCGGGCTCCACGTCCGGCTCCGCGCTGACCGCATGGCGGCGCAGTCCATGGCCGGCGCCCCGGCGCACCCGCAGCAGGCCGGCCTGCTGGACGGGCGCCTCCGCATCCCAGTCGCGCACCGCCTCCCGCACGTCGGCACCGGGCGGAACGGTCACCGTGCCCGGCCTTCCGGTGAAGGTGACCGGGCCGTCAATCCGGCTCAGCCGGAAGACGCGTTCCTGCTGCCGGTCAGTGTCCTGGCCCATCACGTACCAGCGCCCGTGCCGGTTCACCACGCCCCACGGCTCGAGATGGCGGACCTGCGCGGCGCTGCGCCCGGCAGCGCGGTAGCCGAAGGTCACCGGGCGGCGATCTCGCACCGCCTCCCAGAGCGGGCCGAACGCCGCCTCGCCGGTCTGCAGCCGCGGCTCGATACCCGGCTGGCTCGTCTCCTCAGCGTCAATGCCCGCGGCCCGCAGCTTGAGCAGGGCGCCCTCCGCCGCGCTGGCCAGCTCGGCCCGGCGCCAGACCCGAGCGGCCAGCCCGAGCACGGCGGCCTCGTCCGGCTCCAGCCTGATGTCGGGCAGGACATAGGCCTGCCGCGATATCCGGTAGCCCGCTTCCTCGTCCAGGGCAGAGTTGGTCCCCGTTTCGAGGGGAATGCCAAGCTCGCGCAGCTCGTCCTTGTCCCGCTCGAACATGCGCTTGAAGGCGTCGAACGAGTCCGGGTAGCCGGGCACCGCCTCGCGGATCTGGGTCGCGGTGAGGTAGCGGCCCGCCGAGAGCAGGCAGACCACGAGGCTCAGCAGCCGCTCGGTCTTCCGCCTGGACAACTGCGCCTCCTTTACGCCCGACCAACCCGTCCCGGCCCGCCCAACCCGTCCCGGCCCGCCCAACCCGTGCTGCGCTGTCCCGGCACCGACGCTACCCTGCCGGAGTGATCAGGTGGCGAAGTGGCGTAGTTTCCGGGCGGCGGCGTGAGTGGCCCGGCGCGGTCGAGCTTGACGTGGATGTCGATGGCCAGCTGATCCGCGCGCTGGCCTACCCGGCGCTGACCGGCACTCCGCGGCCTGGGGACCGCGTGCTGCTGAACACGACTGCCCTCGATCTCGGGCTGGGCACTGGCGGATATGCGCTGGTCATCGCGATCCCGGATCGGCTGCCTGCCGACCAGCCCGGCGGCGGCCACCTGATCAAGGCCAGGTACACGCCGCTGCAGGCCTGCGTGCCGGGCGCCGATGAGCAGGGCTCGCCGCACCATGATCTGCTGCGGGACGCCGATAATCTGGGCGGGATGCCCGTCGTGGTCGCCGACCTGCATTCGGCGCTCCCGGCCGTGCTGGCCGCCTACTATGCAGAACGCCCCCGCCAGGCCGGCCGCCCCGGCCCCGGCAGCGCATCGGGCCCCGTCAGCCGGTCAGGCACTGCGTGCTACGTCATGCAGGATGGCGCCGCGCTGCCCGCATGGTTCTCCCGCACGATCGCCGGCCTGACGCAGGCCGGCTGGCTGGCCGGGACCGTGACGGTCGGGCAGGCCTTCGGGGGCGACCTCGAGGCGGTCACCCTGCACAGCGGGCTGCTAGCGGCCCGGCACGTGCTCGGTGCCGAGATGGCCGTTGTCGCCCAGGGGCCGGGCAATCTGGGCACCGGGACCCGGTGGGGGTTTTCCGGCGTCGCGGCAGGCGAGGCGGTGAACGCTGCCGCCGTGCTCGGCGGCAGGCCGGTCGCCTCGCTGCGGATCAGCGAGGCGGACCGCCGGGAACGGCACCGGGCGGTCTCGCACCACAGCCTGACCGCGTACGGGCGGGTGGCGCTGGCCCGGGCCGATGTCGTGGTACCCGACCTGCCCGGCGATTTCGGCGCGCAGGTGCGGGCCGCTGCCGCGGTACTTGGCACCCGGCACAACCTGGTCCGGGTCAGTGTCGAGGGCCTGGCCGCGATCCTGCGGGCATGTCCGGTGCCGCTGTCCACCATGGGCCGCGGCCTGGAGGACGATCTGGCTTACTTCCTCGGCGCGGCGGCCGCGGGCCGGCATGCGGCGGCACTGATCGAAGCCGCACCGAACGCAGCAGTACCGAACGCGCTGGCACCGAATGAGAGCGAAGGGACTGGCCCGGAGTGAATGACCTCCGTTTCGACCTGGAGCGGTCGGCGGTCCGGGTGGTCCTGCAGGACGCCGGCGGCCGGGTGCTGCTCTTCCGCGCGGTGCTGGAGTCGCGCTCGCCCGTCGGCTGGTGGGAACTGCCGGGCGGCGGGATCGACCCGGGCGAGACGTACCTGGAGGCCGCCGTGCGCGAGCTGCGGGAGGAGACCGGCCTGCAGGTCGGTCCCGAGCGATTCGGGCCGCCGCGCTGGCGCCGCTCGGCGACCTGGTATGGCCGCGGCCTGCGGCGGCTGCAGCACGAGGTGGTCGTGCGCGCGGACGTTCCCGGCCACCGGCCCGAGATCAGCCACGCCGGCCAGACCGCGAATGAGCTGGAGGAGTACGTCGGCTCGCGCTGGTGGGAGGTCGCCGACATCGTGGCCAGCACCGAGCGGTTCTATCCCGGCCGGCTGCCTGCCCTGCTGCCCGCTTTCCTGGCCGGTGAGGACATCGACGAGCCGTTCGAGCGCTGGAACTGACCCGGTCCGTGCCCGCCGGGCGGGGCGCGGAAGAATTGACTGGGTCCGGCTCGGCCGGGCCGGACCTGGACCTTCCGGTCCAGCAGCCACCACCGAGGAGTCGAGATGCGCTTCGCTCGGATAGCCCGCCAGCTGCCGGCCAGGCTCGCGGCGGGCTCCTTCATCCTCAATTCCGGGATCGGCAAGTGGTCGGCCGATGAGCAGACGGCCGGCGGGCTGCACGGGATGGCCGTGACCGCCTACCCGTTCCTCGGCCAGGTCAAGCCGGCCGACTTCGCCCGGCTGCTGTCGGCCGGCGAGATCGCCGTCGGCACGATCCTGCTGCTGCCGTTCGTGCCGGAGGCCGTGGCCGGAGCCGCCCTGACGGCCTTCTCCGGCACGCTGCTCGGCCTGTACTGGCGGACCGATGGCCTGCACGAGCAGGGCAGCCCGCGGCCCACCCAGGCGGGCATTCCGCTGGCCAAGGACGCGTGGCTGCTCGGCATCGGGCTCAGCCTGATGATCGACGGCCTGACCAGCGACTAGGGCGTCACGCGGTCGGCGACTCCGCGTCCAGGATGTCGATGACGAACACCAGGGTGTCCGTTCCCTTGATCCCGGCCTGGGAGTTGCCGGCCTTGCCGTAACCGTAGGCCGGCGGGATCACCAGCATGACCCGGCTGCCGACGGTGACTCCGGGCAGGCCGTCGTTCCAGCCGGGAATCACCTGGCCGCCGAGCTGGAAGGCGAACGGCTGGCCGGCCGTCGTCGCCGCCGGCCAGGTCGAGTTGAAGACCTTGCCGGTCCGCCAGTTCACGGCGACGTACTGGGCGACGATGGTCTGGCCCTTGGCGATCTTCGGCCCGGAGCCCTTGATCAGGGTCGTGACGGCGAGCTTGGACGGCGGCGACGTCTTCGGGATGGTGATGACGGGGGCGGTGCCGCTCGCCGCGCTGACCGTCGGCAGGGCGCCGCCGCCGTTCGAGACGTGCGTGCCGGACGCGGATGCGGACGGCGCGAACTGCTTGATCAGGTCGATGACCCAGACCGTCGTGTCCGAGCCGCTGACGCCGATCTGCGAGTTGCCGGAGGTCCCGTAGCCGTACTTGGGCGGCAGCACGGCCAGGATCCGGCTGCCCATCTTCGCGCCCTTGAGCGCGGTGGCCAGCCCGGGCAGGCCGACCTGCGCCGGCACCAGCTGCGGAGCCGACTGAAAGGTGCTGTCCAGCAGCTTGTGCGTCTTGCCGCTCCAGACGTAGATGGCCAGGTTGGCCAGCGCGGTGTTGGTCGATGCCAGCACGGGACCGCTGCCCTGGATCTCCGTCTTCACCGCGAGCTTGCTGCCGGCGTCCTGCTTGGGGATGGTGACGTTGGGCGACTTACCGAAGGACCCGGATACCGTCACCGACTGATTGGCGCTCGCGCCCGACGACGACGAGCCGCAGCCCACCAGGGCCACGGAGGCAAGCAAAGGTACCAGGAGCGCAGCGGCCGTGCGTCGCATGAAAATCCTCAGGGTTTAGGGTCTGGAGCCCCGCCAGCCTACCCGCTCACGGGCCGCGGCAAGCTGAAAGGACGCTGAGCGCAGCGGCCGCCTGCCTCCCCGCTCGCGGCGCCTCAGCCCAGCCCGGCGAGCAGGTTCTTGTTCCAGACCAGGACAGCGTAGGGCCCAACATAGTAGATCCGTGCGGGCTGGCCGAAGGCGGTGCGCAGGCTGGCGGGCGAGGGGAACATGCTGCCGCCAGGACCGGAGTCGGTGAGCACGACGAAGTTGGCCTGCTGCCGCGCGGGGCTGTACCAGCCGGACTGCGCTTCCCAGTCGCCGCTGACGATGGTGCCCCCGGCCTGTGCCAGCGGGCGGATCCGCACGCCGTCGTTTTCCAGCGTGGTCCCGCTGGCCTGCCAGTAGCCGCTCAGCCCGGACCGCAGATGATGCGCGGCCAGCCAGGAAGCCAGCGGGGCGTCCTGCGCGGGAACGGGCGGCTGGGCGACGACCTGGACCAGGCTGATGATGAAGGCGGCCAGGACGACCAGCAGGCCCTGCAGCAGCCGCGCCCGGATCAGCCGCCCGGCGAGCAGCCGGCCCGCCAGGGCGGCACTGAGCGGCAGCACGGCGATCATCTCCCTGGTGGTGCCGAGGTCACCGGCCTTGGAGCCGAACAGGTAGCCGGCCAGGCTCAGCAGGATTCCGGTCACCAGCAGCTGGGCCACCAGGTCAGCCGCGGCGAACCGGCGCAGTGCCGCGCAGACCGCCCAGGCGGCCAGGCCGACGCCGGCCAGGTGCAGGATGGCCAGCGCGGCCGCGAGGCCCGCGGTATCGCCGAAGAAGCTGGCCCCGAAGAGCAGCGCGATGCCCTGCGCCAGCAGGGACAGGTGACCCGGCAGCTGGCCGAACGGCGCCAGCTGGTTGTCCACGGGATAGACGTAGAAGCCGCCGTGCGCGGTGATCGCGGCCAGCGCCCGGCTGGCGGCCTGTACCGCGGCCAGGCCCGCCGCGACCAGGGCCAGCTCGTACCACGCCGACCTGAGCCGGCTGCGCTCCCGGATGACGACCTGGTAGCCCCGCACCGCCCCGACCACGACCAGCGGCATGATGCCGGTGATGATCGTGATGCTGTCCGCCATCACGGCCAGCGACAGCAGCAGCCCGGCGCCGAGCGGCGCATACCAGCGGCGGCGCCCGTGATCGAGCAGGATCCAGGCCACCAGCACGGGCACCGAGCTGCCGGCGTGATCCGGCGAGAGCAGCAGCACCGGCGCCGCGCTCTGCTGCGGCGCCAGCATGATGCCGCCCGCGATCACGGCCCTCGCCACTCCCTCGCCGCCGGTCGCCGTGCCCTTGGCCAGCCGCGCGGCCAGCAGCACCAGCAGCGCGTAGGTCATCGCCGCGGCGACGTGCACGTCGTCAGGGCCGAGCCCGCGCCACAGCTCGACCAGCATGTACTGCGGCAGCTCGGTCGTGTAAAAGGAGACGTCCGACAGCCGCCAGCCGCGCAGCAGCAGGTTGCCGTGCAGCATCGCCCAGGCCTGCAGGGCATTGGAGGCGCCGTCGGAATTGACCGGGACGGTCCGCGACACGTGCAGGTAGCACGTGTACAGGACGAGGCCGGCCAGGCACCAGATGACCAGGCCGACCAGCACGTCAAGGCGCAGCCAGCGCGGGCGGCCCAGCGTGGGGAGACGCAGCGTCGGGAGACGCAGCGTGGGGAGACGCAGCGTGGGGAGACGCAGCGTGGGGAGACGCAGCCGCGGCTGGCGCAGCTGGCGCCAGTGCAGCTGCGGGCGGCGGATCCGCGGCCCGCGCCAGCGCGGCCAGCGCCAGCCCGGCCGGCGCAGCACAGGCCGGCGGAACTGCGGCCAGCGCCAGGGTGGACTGGGAATCCGGGGCAGCGGCCAGGCCGGGCCCGGCAGCGCGCGGCGCAGTTCCGGGCTGCGTAAGGCTGCTCGCAGGCCGGGACGGCGGAACCAGGCCGCAGGCCGGGACCGCGCCAGCCAGCCTGGGGCCGCCGGGAGCCCCGGCCGCCCGGGCGGCAGCCATCTCAGCTGCCGCAGTTCCCATCGGACTGGCCTGATCCGGGTCCAGCTCATGTCAGCCCGGCATGCATCGGACCCTCAACGAACTAACCCCCCGGCTCTAGCTCGCGCGCGCAGCAAGCCGGATGGTCTCGCAGGAAGCCCAGTCCCGGCAGGCGCGTCAGCAGCCTAGCAACTCTGGGTATGTCGGCGAGAGCAGAAAGTAATCACTGCTACATGCCGGCGATCAGCTTCTCCACTCGCTCGTCGACCGAGCGGAACGGGTCCTTGCACAGCACCGTGCGCTGGGCCTGGTCATTCAGCTTCAGGTGGACCCAGTCCACGGTGAAGTCACGGCGGCGCTCCTGGGCCCGGCGGATGAACTCACCACGCAGCCGGGCCCTGGTCGTCTGCGGCGGCACCGACTTCGCCTCGAAGATGTCGATGTCCCGGCAGACGCGCTCGACCGAGCCGCGCTGCTGCAGCAGGTAGTACAGCCCGCGGCCGCGGTGCACATCGTGGTAGGCGAGGTCAAGCTGGGCCACCCGGGGCGCCGAGAGGGCCAGGTCATGCTTGGCCCGGTAGCGCTCGATCAGCTGGAACTTGGTCACCCAGTCGATTTCCCGCGCGACCAGATTGAGGTCCCCCGTCTCGACCGCCCGCAGCGCCCGCTGCCACAGGTCAAGGACCCGCTCGGTGACCGCGTCGCCGCCGCCCTTGCGGTCGATGAAGTCCCTGGCCTTCGTCAGGTACTCCTGCTGAATATCCAGCGCGCTGACCTCGCGGCCGTTGGCCAGCCTGACCTTCCTGCGGCCGGTCATGTCGTGACTCACGTCCCGGATGGCCCGGATCGGGTTCTCCAGGGTCAGGTCGCGCATCACCGTGCCCGCCTCCACCATGCGCAGCACCAGGTCGGTCGCGCCGACCTTGAGCAGCGTGGTGGTCTCGCTCATGTTCGAGTCGCCGACGATCACGTGCAGCCGCCGGAACCGCTCGGCGTCCGCGTGCGGCTCGTCGCGCGTGTTGATGATCGGGCGCGACCTGGTGGTCGCCGATGAGACGCCTTCCCAGATGTGCTCGGCCCGCTGGCTGACGCAGTAGACGGCGCCGCGCGGCGTCTGCAGCACCTTGCCCGCCCCGCAGATGATCTGGCGGGTGACCAGGAAGGGAATCAGCACGTCGGCCAGCCTGCCGAATTCGCCGTGCCGGCCGACCAGGTAGTTCTCGTGACAGCCGTAGGAGTTCCCGGCCGAGTCGGTGTTGTTCTTGAACAGGTAGATGTCCCCGGCGATGCCTTCCTCGCGCAGTCTCCGGTCGGCATCGACGAGCAGCCCTTCCAGGATCCGCTCCCCGGCCTTGTCGTGCGCGACCAGGTCCACCAGGCTGTCGCACTCTGGCGTCGCGTACTCAGGGTGGCTGCCGACATCCAGGTAGAGCCGCGCGCCGTTGCGCAGGAACACGTTGCTGCTGCGGCCCCAGGACACCACCCGGCGGAACAGGTAGCGCGCCACCTCGTCCGGCGAGAGCCGGCGCTGCCCGCGGAACGTGCAGGTGACGCCGTACTCGTTCTCCAGCCCGAAGATCCGCCTGTCCATCGGCGCCCGCTACCAGTCCACCGCGATGTACTTGGTCTCGGTGAACTCAAGCAGGCCCTCGTGCGCGCCCTCGCGGCCGAGACCGGACTGCTTGACACCGCCGAACGGAGCCGCCGGGTCAGACACCACGCCCCGGTTGATGCCCACCATGCCGGACTCCAGCGCCTCGGCGACCTGCAGGGCCCGGCGCAGATCGCCGCTGTAGACGTAAGACACCAGGCCGTACTCCGTGCTGTTGGCCAGCGAGATCGCCTGCGCGGTGTCAGCGAACCGCACGATCGGCGCGACCGGCCCGAAGATCTCCTCGCCCAGGATGCCGGCGTCGGGCGGCACGTCGTCGAGCACGGTCGGCTGGTAGAAGTATCCGCGCCGCTCGGGCGCCCGCCCGCCGGTCAGCACCCGGCTGCCGTCCTTGACCGCCGACTCGACCAGGCTGGCGACCTTCGACCTGGTGTCCTCGTTCACCAGCGGGCCGAGGTCCACGCCGTCCTCCAGGCCCGGGCCGACGCACAGCCCGCTCAGCCGCTCGGCGAGCCTGGCCGAGAACTCGTCAGCGGCCGACTCGTGCACGTAGAAGCGGTTGGCGGCGGTGCACGCCTCTCCCCCGTTTCGCATCTTGGCGACCAGGGCGCCCTCGATGGCCGCATCGATGTCGGCATCACCGAAGACCAGGAAGGGCGCGTTGCCGCCGAGTTCCATCGAGCAGTTGGTCACCGTGTCGGCCGCCGTCTTCAGCAGCAGCCGCCCGACCTCGGTCGAACCGGTGAAGGAGAGCTTGCGCACCCGCGGGTCGGCCAGCATCGCGCTGGTCAGCGCGCCCGGATGAGTCGTCGGCAGCACGTTGACCACGCCGCCCGGCACGCCCGCCTCGGCGAGGATCTGGGCCACCGCCAGCGCCGTCAGCGGGGTCTCCTTGGCCGGCTTGAGTACCACCGTGCACCCGGCTGCGAGAGCCGGGCCGATCTTGCGGGTGGCCATCGCGGCCGGGAAGTTCCACGGCGTGATCAGCACGCTGACGCCGACCGGCTGATGCTGCACCATGATCCGGTTCCCGCCGGCCGGAGCCACCGAGAGCGAGCCGAGGTTCCGCACGCCCTCCTCGGCATACCAGCGGAAGAACTCGGCCGCGTAGCTGATCTCGGCCCTGGCATCCCGCAGCGCCTTGCCGTTCTCCAGCACCATCAGCCGGGCCAGCGGCTCAGCGCGCTCGGTCATCAGCTCGAAGGCGCGCCGCAGGCACTCGCCGCGCTGCCGGGGCGGCGTGGCTGCCCAGCCGGGCAGCGCGTCGCTGGCCGCGGCCACCGCGGCCAGCGCATCCTCGGTGCTCGCGTCGCCCACCTCGGCGATCGGCTCCTCGGTGGCCGGGTCGATGACGGGCAGCACGCCGCCGCTCCCGGCTGACCACTCACCGCCGAGCAGCAGGCCGGTCGGCACCTCGAGACCTGTTACGGCTGCCAGATCGCTGGCCACGTCTCCTCCAAGCTCCTGCGGGCGCCCGCCCGGGCACTTGTGAACGACATTACAACGCGAAGCGCGAAAGTCAGCCTGGCGCGGCTGGCGGCCGGCCGGACGGCGGCCGGCC
>Ga0187860_1000442_pt1 | contig 40155 bp, 35 predicted proteins | sample June2016WEW_10_4_FD_132981 | JGI IMG/M metagenome (GOLD analysis project Ga0187860, IMG submission 132981) | Peatland microbial communities from SPRUCE experiment site at the Marcell Experimental Forest, Minnesota, USA - June2016WEW_10_40 | ecosystem: Environmental > Terrestrial > Soil >...
GAAGCTTTTATAGCGGTTACCCAGATATTGTCCGTAGGCCCGGCACTTGGCGGGACCGTTCGCAAGCATCGTCGTCAGCCAGCCACCCGTTTCCGCCGGGTCCAGCATGACCTGCAACCCCTGTTTCGCCGCGAGAGTGAGGATTTGATCCACGCGCGCGAAATAAACTTCATTCGGCGTGGTTAGATCGTAGAAACCGGTTGACGGGATGTAGTTCGTGAAGGGCAGTATGCCGTTCATGGTGCTGGCGTTGGTGCGCCCTGCGGTGTAGGGGTTGCAGATCGCATCGATGCACATGGTATTGAAACCACGGGCATTTCGATTGGCGAAAAACAGGGCGGCGTCAGCCTCGTTGATGTTCACGACCATCGCCTGAGGGGAATCACCGACGATCATGAAGGGGACATTCTTCTGATCGACCAGATAACGTCCGTTCGGGCTCTGTTTCAACGGATACGCCGGAGCGGCCGCCGCCCGGGCAGCCACGAACAAACAGAGCATCGCTCCTGCAGCCACCCGGCTAAGCCGGCGCGATTCAGTTGAAAAGGGGGAGCACACGCGCCCTCGCGTGTTCCGACCGGCGCCCTCGCCGGCCGGGTCGAGTGCATTGGCACGAACCGAACGGTACGTCCGGTTCCGAGGCTCCAGGTGGTGGGCGAGGGCGCCCACCACCGCACCCGAGGCGGGTGCGCTCCCAGGAATAACTGAATCGTTCCAGCATGGTTGCGGCCGGATTCTCACGCATTTCCCGGCTGGAATTTTCTGCAATCGTTTCACAATAATAACCATCGAACCGTCAAGATTTTCGAACCACGGTTACCGTCCCATCGCCTTCACATGACTCCCGCGGGGGGTTTGTAAATATAGGGTCGATCCGGATGGGCCCTTCGCAACTCGTCGCAAAGCTGCTGAAGTTCCTGCGAACTGATCTGCCGAGTCTTCTGGTAAATGTACACCTTCACTCCTCCGTCCAGGAGAAATTGACAAGGCAACTTCTCAAATGCGCCGGCGATGCCCGAGCCCTCCAGAAACTCACGCTCCGGCGCGGCGACGATCTGCTGTTCCGCCGGGTCAAACTGCACCTGAACGGGATCGGCGACGACCACATATCTTGCCCGCAGCAGATCAACCGGGAAGCCGTCGCGCTTGTCAATATCCCCGGAAAAATAAACGAACTTTGGCGCAATGAACCCTTCATTCAGGGAGCGGCCGACCGAGAGCAAGTCCGACGAGTTGATCATCTGGCTGTTGCCCAGCACGTAGATCGTGCCTTGTCCCCGCGATCGCAGAATCTCGTCCAGAGTCGCGCCCAGGCGCCGCCACTCAGCGATGTCTCCCCGGCGCAGTGGTGCGCCGTCCACGGCGCCGGTGAGAGGCAGCAACACACGGGGCGCGCCATGCAACAGCGATGTGAATGACAGCGTGTACCCCAGGACGCCGATCGGGAACAGGCACGCGGCCACGATCCATCCAAAGCTCCGAAGCAACTCGGCGACAAACAGCGTGGCCAGCGGCAGCATCAGGGCGAGCAGGAGATAGTGGTGATGCGGGCCGAAATCCTGGGTCCGCCCGAAATGAATCACGACTCCAGCCAGTTGAACGATCTGAAAGACGGCGAACTTCCGAAGATCGCGTTTGAAAAACCCGTACGCGAGCCCGCCGACGAAAAGCAAAATACCGACCACGCCGGGAGCCGAGAATGTGCTGGCAAGGAACTGTCCGAAGGATTTCGACACGTGGAACACCGAATACCGGTCGGCATAGTTGTAGGACACCAGTTCGCGAACAAAATGGGGCGAAACCATAAACACTAATGCGCCGAACGCGAGGGCGCCGCCGCACAGCTCGGCTGTGTTGCGAAGCATCCCCCACGCTCGTGATCCGCGCCGCCACTCCTCCCATGCGTCCCAGAGACAAACCAACCCGGAAGCGATCCAAAACCAGATGATCCAGTACAAGTACCAACGCCGGAAAAAGACGAGTCCGACCAGCAATATCACGATCGCAGACCACGTGAGCAGATGGTCGAGTGCCCGGCGCCGTTGCTGACGCCAGCGGACAAACAATGCCGTTATCAGAAAACAAAAAACCAAGCCGCCGCCATCGGGATACCCGCGGTACAGCGGGAGCCATAGTGCGGGCGTGAGCAGGGCCAGCAGGGCGCCGGCCAGCCACGCGGAAGGAGGGATCGCATCGACTCCGGGACTGAACCTGGAAGAGCGCAGGCCTGAAACCAGCCAAATCAGGAGCAGCAAGGCCGGCACCAGATAGAAATTGCCGTTGGCCATGACATAGGAGGCGCGCGAGAACGAGAACAGGTGCAGCTTCTCGCCCAGCGAGATCGCTATGGCGGCCGGCACCACAGGCTCGGCAGTGTATTCATCGTTCCGGATGGATTCCAGCACATCACGGACGAACTGCACTGGAGCCGTCGCACATGTGCGCTCGAACTTTCCGCAAATGGCCCAATAGCCGTCATAGTCCCAGGAATAGATCGTGTGTTCGCTCCGCACGTAATGGAACCAAACGACGTTCAGCAGAAGGATGCAAACAATGATCCCTCCGATTTTAAGGCAGACGGCTCGATTCACAAGTTTTCCTGGCGTGCGGTTGATCTCGAGGTTGGCAGTGCGAGACTCGTGGCGAGCCGCGGCATGGATGAAATCACGGGCTGGAGTGGACTATCCAGGCTAACGGTTTGGCCAGTCTTTGCGGTGCCTCACGATATAGCGGGGGCGCCCTTGCACCTGCGTGTAAATCCGGCTCGTGTAGGATCCGATGAATCCGAGGCAGAGAAGAATGAAGGACTGTCCCACCAGCATTCCGTCCAGCATCGACGTCCAGCCGCTGACGGCTCTGCCGGACAGTTTTGTCCACAACGCCCAAGCCCCGATCAGCAGGCTCAAAACCAATCCCACCACCCCAAGGTGGGTCGCCACCCGCAGCGGCGCCGAACTGAAACTCAAGACCGCATTGCTCGCGAACCTCACCATCTTGCGGAAGGGATATTTTGTGCTTCCGTAGCGCCGCGGATCCCGCACATAAGGGAGCGCCTTCTGTTGAAATCCGACCCATGCGACCAGACCGCGAAGGAATGGCTCCTGATCACGGCACTCCAGCAACGCGTCGCGCACCTCACGGGTGATGACCCGAAAATCCCCCGTGTCACGCGGTATCTCGACGCCGGTGAGCACGCCGAGGATCCGGTAGAACGACCAGGCGGTGAAACGCTTGGCCAGGGTCTCGCCACGCCGCGCGGTCCGCTGCCCGTAAACCACATCCCAACCCTGCTCGATCAAAGCAACCATCCCGGGAATCAGCTCCGGAGGATCTTGCAGGTCGGCGTCGATGATGCCGATCATGTCGCCCGTGCATTCGGCCAATCCCGCTGTCACGGCGGCCGAGTGTCCGAAATTCCGCGCGAAATGCACGACCCGGATTTCCACCCGCTCGGACACCGAAAGCGCGAGCCGCTCCAGAATCATGGGGCTCCCATCTTTGCTGCCGTCGTCCACATAAACAATCTGCAGCCTGACGGCCATGCCGGGCGCTTTCGACAGCGCAACCAGGCGCTCGTGGGTGAATGGGAGCGTTTCCTCCTCGTTATACACCGGAACGATAAGGCTTAACGTTTTCATGTGAATCCAATTCGGGTTGCCCTGCGCCATCGACATCGGAGGGCGGACTATTCGGTCCAAAAGAACTTCTCGTCGATCTGCCGGGTGCGAATCAGGTACTCGAGCTGTTTGAGCCGGGTGAAAGTGCGGTGGTGGAAGACTTCCGCAGGCATGTCGATTCTCTTGAACAGGTCGTAAAGCTGCTTCGCGCCCCGTTTCGCATCCCAGGCGCACTTGAAGTCCGGCAAATGCTTGTGAATCTTGTCGAAGTTCACCCGGTAGCTGCGGTTGTCCGGACTTGGAGCGCCGAAGGAGAGGCGGCAGCCGGGAAATGCGGCCGCCACGATCTCCGCGATTTCCTTCACCCGGTAGTTGTTCGAGGTGTCGCCAACATTGAAGGTCTCGCCATGGATCGCTTCGCGCGGGGCTTCCAGAACGCACAGGATGGCGCGGGCGATGTCCAGACCGTGAACCAACGGGCGCCAGGGCGTGCCGTCGCTGGTCATCTTGATCTCTTTTGTCGTCCACGCGAGACCGGCGAGGTTGTTCAGCACGATGTCAAACCGCATGTGAGGCGATGCGCCGTAAGCGGTGGCGTTTCTCATGAAGGTCGGCGAGAAATTAGCGTTCGCCAGTGGTTTCACATCACTCTCCACGCGCGTCTTGCAGATGGCGTACGCGGTCTGAGGGTTCACCGGTGACGCCTCGTTCACATAATCCCCTTCCGCCACTCCGTACACACTGCACGAGGACATGTAAACGAATCGCTTCACGCCGGCCTTGCGGGCCATTTCCGCGAGCCTGACCGACCCGGCGTGGTTGATGTCATACGTGATGTTGGGGGCCAACTGCCCCAGAGGATCGTTGGACAACTCGGCCATGTGCACCAAGGCATCCACGCCCTGGATGTCCGCCGCTTCCACCTTGCGCAGATCCCTGGCAATGGTCAACGGGGCCATCGACCCCGAGCGGTACAACGTTCCCTCCTTGTAATACCCGGTGTCCAAACCGATGACCTCGTGGCCGCGCCGGAGCAACTCCGGAGCCAACAGTGATCCAAGATACCCATCGCTGCCCGTTACACAAATACGCATGGTGGCTTTCTTTTCGTTTTATTGTTCATCACCGCGGATCCCGGAGCCGGCGATTCAGTTGATTCCGGGTGGAACAGCCGACTTGGCTGTTCTCGGCGGCAACGTGCCGCCGGATCCGGCCTTGAGGATCACCGGAGCCCAAGATTGCGCCTACACCGGATGAACAACCCGTGCCGGGGCGCCCAGGACACCCCGGAGGCGCGTCCGCAGCCTGAGTTTATTCCTGTAAAAACTCAAGTAATCCTTGCGCAATGCGATTCTCAATTTCCAAATCCCTGACAGCAGATGTCTCGCGCCGGGCCATCTTTTATAGGGTTTCGGAATATTCTTCAAGTCGATAAGTTCGGCCCGGTCCAGGTTGGCTTTCCACTCCTCATAAAACTCGTTGTCCTTGTCCCAACATCTCAGGCCTTTCTCGTCCTCACACCTCGGAAAGTGCAACACGACGCCGTCGATATCGTCCTTGGGCACATTCCTCTTCTTCTGCAAGTAGGATGCAAACAGGTTGTATTCCAGGGGCAGCTCCCGCCATCTTTTGTAAAAATACAGGTTCATCCACAATTGCTCGGGGTACCGGCCCAGGTTGTGGTATTTGCGGCAGATGCCCTCCAGCGCCGGAAGAACGTTCTCATCCAGGATGCGGGTGTTAAACGCGAAGAGTCCTGTGTTGAACACCGTTGCCACCAGATTGTAGCCACTGAATTTCTCCGAGTATTCCGAGCCGGTCATGTCCGCCGGTTTGTTTGTTTGAAACTCCAAAGATGCGGAGCCCAGCCAGTCACGAGCCGCTGAAAAACGATTCGTCCTCGTGAGGGCGTCCAGCGGATATCGGACGATGCAGTCCGCATCCACGAATATGACGGAATCCCATTTCTTAAAATCCATCGAAAACACATGAAGCTTGCTGGTGACTGTGACCGGATATGAGAGCCGTTCGCTTTTAAAAGCCGTCGCGAACAGAGGCGTTGCGTCCCTCGTGAGTATGCCCTTTTCCCGGAACCACTGAAGCTCATGCGCGGGCACTTCATGCGCCAGAAGCATATAATCCCCCCTCCACCCCGCATTCCAGTACACGCTGGAAAAAAGCTGCTTCGCCTGGTCCAGAAAATTCCTGTCGGCAAGTGTGACAAGGAGATTTCTCACCGCACCCTTTCCAGCCATATTTCACGCCAATACGAATAAATCGCCCGGGGACAAAACATCCTGCAGTCGCTGTAACGGGACTGGCAGATCACTCCTTCCAGGATGACAGCCTGGTTTTTGAAGCGAACCATCTTTCCCGTCTTCTCATCGAGTATCCGATCCACCCGCTTCAACACGCGATAGGTGCCGCCGCAGTAAGGCACCATCTCGGCGTCGAAAAACAGACCCCGGTTCTTGTTCTCAGTATTCAGCGTCCGGAGGATTTCCCGGTGCGATTTCACCCGTACCAGCTCGCCCGGCTGCAGGCTGAGATCGCAGCTCGGCGTCGGTATGCCGGCCGGCAGGGTGCCGCTGCTTCTCGGGAAAAGCGTACCGCGCCAAAGCGGGCGAAATGTGTTGTAGAACCATTCCATTATCCGGCGCAGCCTCACACGTCTGGCGCAGACACCGTAGTAGCTCGAATAGACCGCGCCCTTCAGAATGGTCCAGATGCCGACATTTCCGGAGACGTAATCCTCGAAGTACTGCCCGAAATTCCACCAGTTCAGCGTCGTCGTCGCGTGTGGCAGTTGAGTCGCCTGGCAACGGTACGCGGGATCCGGCTCATTCTGTTGCCCGGGTTGGCGGGTCCCCGCCCAGACGTCCTGTTCGCTGCAACCGCCGCGTGCGTCGGCGCCGCCCTGTTGCGCCGCCCTGCCCTTCCCCACACTCCGCTCTGCCTCTCCGCCATCGGCCCTCTTCACCCAGGCTTCCTTCCAAAAGATCAGGCAGGTGGCCTGGCATCCTCCGTAGGCCAGGCCGTCGCACCGGGTCTCCAGATGCACGCCGTTCGACAGCCGGCGCCCCCGGATGGGATAGACCGTGTCACAGGTCTTGTGTGCGCGCTTGTAAACCCGGAACCGTTTGCCGCAATACTGGAACATTTGCGGCATGAACGGCATCCCCTCCAGTTGCCCGTTCCTGTCCAGTGTCGCCAGGATTTCCTCCTTGCTCCGAATTTCCACCCACTCGCCAACTTTAAGGTTGAGGCTTTTATTCATCATGTGCGCGTTCGCTTCATGCTGCTCTGCGTGAAGAATCCAAAATAAACTGCAAATCGGGGCGGGGACAGCTTTGTCCCTGGAATTTTTTTGAAATCCTGGAACCTGACTGGGGACGGGCCGTCCCCACCCCGTCACGAATTGGCCCCGGTCACCGCCCGTTTAAGCCTGGTTCTGATCGCGATCTTGTTCCTGTATTCCACGGCAAGCCGATGCCATTGCCTTGGATACCAGACACAAAACACAGCCCTGTAGCATAACAAACGCTCCCGGACCGGCATCGGCATCCGGGCGATGGATTGCATGAATTCCACTCCAAGCCGCAGATGTGGCGGAAGGAATCTCTTGAGACCTTTTTGGGTTGGGGCAAACCAGCTTTGGAATTGAAGCCAGTTCTTGTTCACCTTCGTGGAAACGCCCTCATGAAACCTTCGCTGAAACAGCACCTCCGGGAATTCCCAGACCTCCCCCAACATGGCAATTTCGCCCAGCAAAACGATGTCTGAGGCAAAAAACGGATCGATCAACCGTGTCTTTCTCAAAGTCTCGGAGCGATACACGCCGAACTGCGCCGGCGCCCAGAACACCCGTTGCAGCACATTCGCCAGACGCTGATGTGCCCGCGGGTGTCTCGAGTCCAGGCATTCGACAGGTGCCGGCGTCGGGTTCCCATTTTCGTCGATGATTTCCGACGCCGGAGCAACCAGCGCGACGCTGGGAGGGGCCGGACCAAACACTTCCATGCAGCGCCTCAGGCATCCCGGCAGATGAACATCGTCATGGGCCGCCCATTTGAAGAATTCCCCGCGGGCCAGCTCGAACACGCGATTGTAGTTGCCGCTGGCGCCGATGTTGGCTGCGTTGCGTGAATACCGAATCCGGTCATCCTTTGAGGCGTACTCACGGCAGATCTCCTGCGTGGCGTCGGTGGAAGCATTGTCCGAAATGATGAGTTCGAAATCGGTGTAATCCTGCCGCACGATGGAATCCAATGCGAACCGGAGATAGTCCTGTCCATTATAGACAGGGACGCCGATGCTTAATCTTGGAACAGGCATGGCTTCTAAACAGATTTAGCCTCTTCCCCCTTCGCGCGAAACCGTTCAAACACCTGCCTCATCAAATCTGTATAAATCGGCTTCTGGCCCATCACGATCAGGAGCATCCACGCATACACCCCAAACGTCACACCGAGCCCCAGCGCGACACATGCAAGCGCCCGCAACTTGCCGCCGAGTGCAACCTTAAAAGCCAGACCAACCGCGGCGGCGACCAGACCCGAGAGAACCGGCTGCCTCATCGCGTTCCATAAACCTTTCCATGTGATGCCGGTTCCGTGTTTGGACCAGGCGATGACCGGAACGGCCAGGAGCATCATCACGGTCGAGTAGCCCATGGCAACCCCCACCCCATTCGGAGGCCCATAGCGGAGACCCAGCGCGATTCCGACGACCACAGACGGCGCGATGACCAGGGCGATGTGGAGGCTTCGCATGACCCAGCCGCCGGCGGTGAGGAACCAGCCAAAGGGATTGATCAACCCAAACACCAGAACCGTCGGCGCCAGCAACCTGAAAATCGGGATCGCACCGAGCCATTTCGGCCCGAGCACAATTCGAACAACCTCTTCGGCAAACAGCACGCAGGCGATCGTCGCCGGAATGGTCATGGACAAGACCATCGAGTACGCCTTCAGAAACGCATTGCGCAGGCGCGGAGGATCGGACTGAAGCCGGGAGAGCGCCGGGAACGCCACATTGAACATTGCCGCATGCAACTGGGTCGTCGGCAAATTGACGAGCGAGTAGCCCCTTCCATACAACCCCAGCACGTCCGCTCCGCAATACCGGCCCAGGAGAATTTTTTCCGCGTTGTAACCGATGTACACCACCAGGTTATTCAAGGTCACGGTTCCTCCGAAATGGAACATGGACCGGAGCCCGCAGCCGCGCCGGGGCAGGCCTGGAAACCATCGCACGGCAAGCCATAAGCCGGCAACACCCACGAGCCCTCCGCTGATTGTCATCCCCACCAACGACCAGTAGGCGCAGCCCAGCGCCGCCATGCTCACACCCACGACGACGCTCACGACGAGCGCCGCGATCTCGATTTTGGCCCGCGCTGCAAACCGCATGCTGCGCATCAAGAGCGCGGAGTGTTGCGACCCGAAACTCCCGATCAGAAACGTCGTGGCCAATGCAATGGTCATCCAAAATAAACGAGGCTCATGATAAAACACCACCAACACCGGAGCCAGCGCCGAGACCAGAAGCGCAAGCGTGGCGCCCACAGCCACGTTGATCCAAAAAAGAGTGGAAATCTGCGCGTGTGTAATCACATCACGCTGGATCGTCGCCATGCTCAGGCCGAGGTCGCTGAACAAGGTCAAGAATCCCGTCACGACAACAACCATTCCCAGCAGGCCAAAATCCTCGTGAGTCAACAACCGCGCCAGGATCATCGATGATCCCGTGTTCAGGACGAATTTCAGGCCTTGCGCCGTCACGGTTACCAATCCGCCGCGCACCGATCTGCCTTTCACCTCGTCGGCGTGGATTTTCAAGAACGCCCTGTCCCGCGGACTGGCTTCCCGAACGCCGGGCGCACCCGCGATGGGAGCGGCCACGACAATCTCGTCTCGTTTTATATGTGTTTGATCCGTCACAAATCGGCCTTAACCCGCACATCTCGTACCCTTCTGGGGAGCGCACGCGTCCCGCGTGCTGCCGACGGCGTCGCGCCGTCGGCTTTCTTATATCTGAATTTCTACAAACTGTCGCATTTCCGAACGAAAGTCAGAATGGCGAGGATCGCGGCGCAACGCCGCAACCGGCACGCCAGAGGCGTGCGCTCCCCAAATCAACTGAATCACTCCGGCTTGGTCCGCAGTTTTCATGCCCTGCACCCGCCGCCGTGGGCTTGCGTTCCCCCGCGTTTCAAAGATCGCGGCCCCAGTTTGTCCTCGCGTGGGAGCTGATTGGGTAGGGACGCGGTGCTCCGCGTCCAGGCCGCGCAACAGCGCGGCCCTGCCTTGAAAGGGAAGTCATTTTCGGTAATCACTCTATCATCCCGCCCGGTCGCTAATGAGTAAGCTTGGTCAACCCGCGCCTCGCATAGTTTCGAGGTCTTCGGCGTTCCAGACAAAACTGCCTGTACATCTCTGTATGCCACGTATAGCTCAGCTCCCATGGCGGACACCCTTCGCTGTCGAGCGACTGCGGCTGCTGCAACAGCCGTCTCAACCGCAATTTGGTCGCCATCCACATCCATTTCACAAACGGAGCCTGGATGTCCTCATGTTCCCAGTGGTAATGGAGGTAGGCTCTCGACCGCCCGAGGCTTCGCGCGGAACCGAGCCACGACCTGCGCAGTAAACGGGAGGGGTCCGGTTGATGAACCACCGTGGCGTTCCGTGCAAGCTCCATCCTGAATCCCGCCTCAACCAATTGCCAGCCGAACAATGTGTCTTCCCCCAGGCCCAACGCTCCGGGCCCCAGTTCAGAATCAAAGCCGCGAACCCGATCGAGCACCCCACGCCGAAAACCCGCGTTTGCGCCCACCATTTCGAGCGGACCGGACTCGAAATCGAATTGTGCCAGAAAACCTTTGTAGCCGCCGGAAATCCACGGTCTGCACAGGTTCTCCGCCAGCTTGATCTGCCCAACCACCAGATCGCACCGGCCCTCGACAAGCGGCGCCACCATCCGATCCAACCAGTCCTCCGGAACGGACACATCGTCGTCTGTGAACAAAAGAATATCCCCTTTCGCCCGCGCCAACCCCGTGTTCAGGGCATTGCTTTTTCCTGGGTTCGGCTCGTGCACGTACACCACTTCCATGCTCGGAAGTTTGACGTTCCGTGCGATTTTCGCCGTATCGTCCGTTGACGCATTGTCCACCAAAACGACTTCGGCCCTCCATCCGGGCAAAACTTTGATTCTTCCCAGCGTGCGCAGTGTCTCCTGCAAGCTGGGCCCGCGGTTGCGGGTGCTCAGGATGATGGAGACCAATGATCCCGACGCCATGAGTGTCACTGGGAAGCGGCCGGTGACTGCGCCTTGACACGGCGTGCGGCAACGTCCGAGGAGTAAAACTTCTGAGCCTTCACGTATTCAGGGAGAAATCGTATCAGATTGAACCATCGCGCCAGAACCAGGCCCAATCCGGCAATGAAATGGTGCGGCCTGAAAGGTTTGATCAGGTATCGGCAGCTGGACTTTGCCATCCGGACCTGGTCCATGACGAACACGTTCCAGTAGATGGTTTGCCAGGGCGAGGGACTCACATATTTCCGGTATTTGTCGGGGCTCTTGCAGAAGAGAAGGAAGTCGCTCTCAAGGCCCCTGACCCATCGCGCGCGCTTCCAGAATCGGTCGCGCCGGGGCGGATGGATAATGTGCGCCCTCGGAGCGAAAACAATCCTGCCCAACTCCTCAACGCGCCAGGCCAGATCCGCGTCTTCATTGTGGGGAAACTTGAATGCCTCGTCGAAGCCGCCGATCTTGTTGAAAACGTCTTTGCGATAGGCGGCGTTGCATGTTGGAACCGCCGCGGGCCACGCGTTCAAGACTTCGATCTGGTGTGTCAGTGGAGAGCGGGCCGAACGGTCCGTCGTCGTCCGCCCCTGCGCCCCCGCGACCCCTGTTTCCTGAAACGCCTGCAGGAGTTCCTCCAGCCAGTTCTCGCCCGCCAGGCAGTCGTCATCCGTAAACGCCAGGTAAGGTCCCTGGGCCGCGCGCGCCCCCGCGTTCCGCGCCGCGCCCGGTCCGCTTTGAACCTGCTCGATGAGCCTCAAGTGCGGATGCTCCTCGTACAGCTTCCGGACGCTCTGGCTCGTGCCATCCGTCGCCCCGTCGCTCACGACAATGATCTCGAACTCTTCCGAAGGCAGGCTCTGGCGGAACATGGACTCCAGCAATTGCAGCAGAAGGTTCTTTCGGTTGTGCGTCGGCACGATGACTGAAATTCGAATGGGCATTTTAAGAGGAGGAATGAGCCGGCCCCTCAATGGATTCACCGGATGGCCGCGCCCGGCGTGGGGCAGTTGCGGACCCCGGCAAGCGTTTGCCGGAGACCGTCCTCCAATGTGCCCACAGGCTGGAAACCTGCGGCTCGCAAGCGGTCAACACAGGCCCGCGAGTGGCGCACATCCCCCGGGCGCTCAGGCTGGAATTCAATCGAGGAATGCGAACCGGTGAGATCCAGAATACGCCGCGACAAATCCAGGATGGTGATCTGACCGCCATAACCGGCGTTGAATACGCCTGTCAATCCCGTGGTGGTCGTCACAAATTCCAACGCCGCGACGATATCCTTCACGTAGATGAAGTCGCGGGTCTGGCAGCCGTCGCCAAAGATGATCAACGGCTTCCCCGCCAGCGCGCGCTGAAAAAAGATCGGCACGGCCGCGCCGTAATGGCCAGCAGGATCCTGGCGCAAACCGAAGACGTTGAAAAACCTGAGCGCTACAGTCTCCAGACGGCCGGCTTCGGTGAACTGACGGCAATAGAATTCGCCGTCAAGCTTGGTGACGGCATAAGGGCTGCGCGGTTCGGGACTCATTTCCTCCCGCTTCGGAACGACAGGATTATCACCATAGACGGCCGCGGAGCTGCTGAAGCAACATTTGCGCACCCCGGCGGCGGCGGCGGCCTCAAGCACGTTCAAAAGGCCGGTCACGTTCAATTCGACACAAGCCTGAGGGTGTTGAACGGACTCCGGCACGCTCACCATCGCTGCAAGGTGATACACATAATCAACATCGGACATCACTGAGCGCAGAAGGTCCCGGTCAAGGATCGAGCCCTCGACAAACTCAACATCAAGCCCCGCGAGGTTCCGCAGGTGGCCGGTGCGCAGGTTGTCCAAAACCCGTACGGCGGCGCGCCCATGAAAGTGTTCCGCAAGATGGCTGCCGATGAAACCGGCGCCGCCCGTGATGAGGATTCTCATTGTCCGGAAGGATCTGGGCTTTGAACTGAGGTCCCTGCCGGGCGGATACGCCGTGCCCGCACAACCCATTCCTTGGCCGTAAGACTGCCCAGCGAGATACGGCAGCGCCCCAGCCGCTTCCCGGGCAGCGCATGGCTTAACCAGCGCACGTCCCGAACGCAAAAGCCCGCGCTCTTCAGATGCCCTGCGACCGTCGCCGGCCCGCACAAACTGATGCCGCTCTCCTCGTACGAACGCAGCCGCTGGTGGCCGTCCACGCCCAGAACCCGCTTCACCAGGTTCGGCGCCCGGTTGAAGTTGGGGCCGCCGATCACGAACGCCCCTCCCTGTGTGACAAACCTCGAGCACCGTTCGAGAAAATGGGCCGGATTCTCCTGCAGATGCAGCAGGTCTGAGATCAGCACGCAGTCGAAACGCCGTTCTCCCAATGCGTCCAGGCACTCCGTCAAACTCCCGTTGACCACCTCGAGTCCAAGGCGCCCGGCTGCAACACCAATGACCGAGTCCAGCGGAAGCGCCGTGACTTTGACGCCGCGATGCTGGAGCTCTGCCTCAACGGCGCCCCATCCGCATCCAATCGAAAGGATGCTCCGTGCGTCCCCAGGCACCATCCTTAAAATGTCCTCACGCGGCTTCTCATAAAAACTCTTGGAATAAAGCGGTTGAAATACTTTGGGTTCAACCGGGCCAAGCGTGCTCCTCGGGTGAACCCCATCGGCGATCTTCAGGAGCGCCTGAACCTGCTGCTGGAACTCGGCGAGTGAAATTCCATGGCGGCTGACATACAGGTTCGACATGTGCCGGATCAAAAAGCTCTCCAGGACTGAAACGCAAATGACTTTATGAAATCCACAGGATGTGTAGGGATCCGTGGCTGCGCTACAAAGCATGTCATATCGCCCCTCGTACGGATCGCGCAGGAAGCCGCCCGAAGCAATGGCCCGTTTTAACTGGGACTGCGTCAGGATGTAGAATGCCGCATGCTCGTTCGTGAACTCGGCGACGGTATAGCCTCCGCTATGGGCTGCAGATTCCGGCTGCCAGTGAAAGTTCCCGTGCACGTCCGTCAGGACTTTTGCCCCGTCCTGGCCAGTCTCGTACCGGAGGTAACCGGCGATTTGGTCCGGCTTCAACGCGGCGGAGGCCCGGACGAAAGCCTGGATGTTTTCCTCAGTCACGTCCATGTCGTCTTCTGAATAGATAAAGAGGTCGAAGCGGTCGGCATTCTCGGCGAATATTGCCTTGTGTGCAAACGGCAGAGACCAGGGATTCTTGGCTGGAAGACCGACGACGACCCTGGTGTCATGCCCCAGATCCTTCGGTGCCTCAGAGACCACCACTACATCCACGTTGAAGGTCATGTTCCGATACTTCTGGATGATTTCCTTGAGGAACCTGAGATTCTTCTCCCCGTAGCTCGCAATGGCAATCAGGACACGAAGTCTGCCCTTGCCGTGTCTGGAATCAGTCATACTGGTTTCACTTATTGTCCTTCACCAGACTACGCCTGCCCGGCTCCCTTCCGCATGATGGCCCTTGCGGGCGACCCCACAACCGTACTGTTGTGAGCCACGTCCTGGGTGACGACGGCGTTGGCGCCGATGATCGAGTGGTGGCCAATTCGCACCCCCTTTAGAACAACTGCGTTCACCCCGAGCCAGCAGTCATGCTCGATCACAACCGGCGCACTGCGGTATTCATTGGACAGCGTGGTTCTTTGGCCTGCCTCATCCACAATGTGATCGGAATCCGTAATGAAAACTCTCGGGGCGATCAAGACGTAATCCTGCACTTCAACCGACACGCTCGCGTTGCACTGGAAATCATGCATTATGTTGCAATAGGACCCAATGCGGATCTTGGGACCGCTCCCGCCCGACGCTGGATTCAGGTCCGCCAGGCACCAGCCGTCAGCCAATGTGGTGTGATGGCCAAGGCTGACGGCATTGGGGTTGCAGATGAGCCTGCACTTTCCCACTACGGATCGGGGGCCGAGTTCGCGAAATCTGGAACCCCAGATCATTCTGGTTTTCGTGAGTTTCCAGGCTCTCGTCAGTAACCGTGCGTAATTGTTCATTCAGGAGCTTGACAAGCCTCTACTTGCCGATAAGTCGGGGTCCCGTCACGAAGAATCGTGATTCTGGAGCGCTGCGCCGCCCATCAGACGTGAACCGAGGGCCGACCTTCGATTTTTGTCCCGTTACGGATTCGGCACAATGTGCAAATTCTGCGGCGGTTGCGGCACACTCAGAATTGCGAGGGTCTCCAGTTGCGTGTTGGGTTCTCTTCCTCGAATAATCAACTGGTGAATGCCCGGGGCAAGGGTGAAAACCTTGGGAACGAACTGCGGATTGTCGGACGTTCCGTTGCCCTGCCAGTTCACCAAGAGGCTTTCAAAACCGGTCGTAATCGGAATCTGCCACACCATAGCAGGATCCTGCGGCTCGGCGTCAATGTTGACATACAGCGAGTTCTCCGCATCGCTGGGTGCGTTGACCACACCTTGGACCACATACTCCCCCGAATTTGAAATCGTGAAGCTGTAGGACGCGCGACCACCATTGGTCACCCCGGTCTGAATCGCCTGGTAAATATAGCCGTTGGTGATGATAAATGGGGCAGTGATGTCGCCTGAGTCCGCCTCGAATACCAGCCCGCTGAGGACCGCCGTCGCCGAACCAGTCACGATCGCCGTCGCCCCTGCTCCTCCTGTGAACGTTACATTCTGGCTGGTAGTGCCTGCCGCCAGCGGGCTGTATTGAACCGTCACGACCTGCGTCTGATTGCTTCCCAGATTGTAAGAGCCACCGGAAACAATGCTGAATGGTCCTGAGACACTTGCAGTGCCGGAAAGCATCCCCCCTCCTGTATTCTGAACCGTAAAGGTTTGATCCGCCGTAGTTCCGGCTGGAATCGAACCGAAGTCCAGGCTGGCTGGCGTCACCGCGATCACAGGATTGGTGCTGGCCACGCCGCTGGCATATTCGTAAGCGCCGATGTCCCAGCCCGCGCCTTGCGGCCGCGAAACGCCGTCTTTGTCCGTTGTAAAATAATTGCTCAACGAGAGACCTGCGTCTTTTGCCACAGTATCGCTCCCTTGCAGATGGACATTATTGCCTGGAGCGAACGCCGCGTAACTCACGAATTGTGGGGCGCCCGTCTTACCCTTTGGCTCAAATGCGCTGATCCAATTGGGCGCTGTGTACGCCGTTCCACTGTACATGATATAAATCGTGGTGCCGGGTTGATAGTAAACATTCGCGTCAAACGTGAACGAGTTGGTTGCAAATCCCGAACTGTTGTCGATCCAAATGACCGGCGATGCCGTATTGCCGCCGCCGCAGTTGTAGAAGATGTTGTTCTTGATTTCGTTCCCCGACGCGGTGGGATTCCCATTGAAAGTATCGAACCGGATCACTCTGTATTGAAAATTGTTATCAATGAAAGTGTTGTTGAAGATCTTGAAATTGACGATGGAAGAAACGGAGTTCGCCGAGGCATAAAGCCGGAAGTACTCCGGATACGGGTCCATCGAGTTGGTAATTCTATAGACGTTGTTGTAAATCCAAACATCGTGGGGAGTGCTATTCGCATAACAGTCATAGTCGAAAACCGAATCGCCCACATTGATGAATTCGTTCCCGTACACCTTGATGTAGTCGCCGGTGGCCTGAACCATGTCCGGGTGCTGGGACGATGTATAAACCGTCGTGAAGTGTTCCACCGTTGTATTTCCGTAAATGGTGATGCCGGAGGTGCATTGCACGCCATCCGGCCCCACATACACGGCGGTTGCTCCGGGTGGGGGTGTGCTGTTGAACAGGATTTCGATCATGTTGCTGCAGACAATATTGGCATCCCATGAACCCGAGCACCCGGCGGCGGCAATGGCAGCATCGCCCCGAACCTGGCGCAATTGACAATTGCTGACTCTGAATCCGGTTGATCCATTGACACGAATCGGGTTGTTGCAGTTCGTTGACGCGATGTGATCAATGATGGTCCCCGTGCTCGAACTGGCATCGATGCCGATAGCTGTGGTCCTGACCATGTAGTTTCTGAGATTGTTCACCACGAAATGGCAGGCTCCTCCCACGTTGCCGTCGAAGGTGACATAATTTTGAGGACAGGAAATGCCGGTGAAGGAGGCCTGATCGCCGGCATAATTGTAATCAAAGATCACCTGGCCCCAGTGGTTGCTGTTGCTGGCGTCGATCGCGATGCGGATCGGGCTGCCAGCCACCCCGCTTGCACCCACGGACCACATGTTCGTGTAAACCTGAGAGGTGCTTCCTCCGCTGATGAAGAGCGTATCTCCTGCCTTGACTCCATTGTTTCCCCACACCACCGACGAAAAGTTGGTCCACGCGCTGGTCCAGGCTGTTCCATTGTTGGCGCTGCCCACAAGGGCGTTGTCCACATACCAGTTGGAGGCAACCGCCGAATTTCCAAGAAACCAAGCCAGCAGAAGGAGTATCCGCGCACTGCCAGGCGCAAAACCCTTCGTCCAGGTATCTGTCCCTGATCCCTGGCCGCAGCGGTGAAAATCAGGCATCCCGTCCGTCTCTGGTTTGCTCGTTACTCGCGGGCTGACGGCCATTCGATTCTCAAGTCGCATTGTCCCCGCTCTGGACTGTGAGGGCATCGTCAGCGCATTCTCAACACGCAGTCGAGTATGCGTTCAGTTCGAAGCCCACACCCGCAGCGCCTTCCCAACTGCTTGATGCCTTTATCGACTTTGCCTCCACGCAAAACACGCTTGTCCTGGTTAAGGCCCTGGAGTAAGCGTCGGCGTCTGAGGGCTTGCCGGAATGGTTGGGGCCGTTCCCGCACCGCTCAAGGTCAGGTTGGTTCCAACGCCACCGGCAACGGAGAATGTGATTGTCCGGCTATAATTGGAAACCGCGGTGGGTTTGAAACAAACGGTTATCGCCTGGCTCTGATTTTGTCCGAGACTATACGTAGTTCCCGATATAATGGAGAAAGGCGTGGCCACGCTGGAAGTCCCAGTCAGTATGCCAGCGCCCACGTTTTGAACTGTCAAAAGAGTGCTTGTTATCATCACGTTCGTCGGTGACGAACCAAAAGAATAACTGTTGGGTGAAACCAAATATGGATTGATGAGCGAAACGAACATCCGGGTGCTTACCGTACCGCTCACATACTCGTAAGCACCGATATCCCAGCCTCGACTCTGAGCACGGGAAACACTGTTCATGTCCGAAGTGAAATACACCGACAGATTTGTTCCACCGCCGATTGCCGGGCCGTTTGTTGGTGCATACAGAGTTGCCAATGTCGCACCGGCGGCGGCTGCGGCGGCAGAGGTCTGGACGAGATTGGAGATGATTACAAGAGAGGCTTCCGGGCCTCCCCCGGAAACGCTCTTTCCCGTGCCGATGACGAGATTGTTCGCCCCGAAAACCAAGGCTGGTTGCGGAGAACCTCCACGGCTGACGACATTGATAAGAACAGCGCTGGTGGTTGTGCCATCCGTGTTGTTCATGAGATAGTAGTTTCCGCTCGTCCCTCCGGAGCCGTAATCGTAAGGATCAATTTCTATTGGCTGCTGTGCCGAAGATACGCCCGTGAACAGATTATTGTAACACCAGGTATTCGCTCGGCGGCCGTTCAAGTAGGCTGAATTGGCTCCATTGGCACAGTTTTCAAACCACGAGTTCCGTATGGCGCTCCAGTTGGTGCCGAGCGCCTGAGGATCGAGGTAGCAGCCATTCTCGTGGTAGACTCCATCGAATGTATTTGCTATGTAAGCAACGTTTTTGATGTGATTTGAGTTGCAATCCAACGTGAATAGTATGGCGCTTGAATTATCGTGTATGAAGCTCCGCCTGATGGTTCCAACATCCCGAACGCAGACGCCGTTGTTCTCTCCGCCGTCGGTGTTTTCAATTTCACAACTGTCAATCACGATTGTCAGGTCGGAGGAGTTGTAGAAAATGACGCCTCCGTGTGCCCCGTCGTTACTGGCGGAAGTCGTCCATCCATGAATGTAGCAATTGGTTATAGTGATGTCGTGTAACGCCACTCCCGCCGGACCCTCGATTAGTCCACTATAATCGCTGCTGCCGCTCGATCCATGGCAGATTTCAAGACTATCCATGGTGACATAGACGTTCCCGGTTAGATTATTCAAGTTAAACACGGTATTATAAGCCCATTGGCAGTCGAGGATGGGCCTCGCCCACGATGATCCCGTGAACCAAGTCGGGTCCACTCCATAGTAGTCCCAGCTGCTGCTGCTCCCGCCTGCTGGCAAAACGATTGAAAAAGTAGTGTTTATCGGCCACGTCACCCCTCCCTTGAAGATGAATCGGTCACCGGCAGAGTGAGAATATGAACCTGTGAAGGTTGACATGAAAGGCTGGTGCTTCCACGGCAAACTCTCAGACTTGCCGCTGTTGCTGTCGGAGCCGGCAACGTAATCTATATAATAAGTGGTTCCGGAGGCGCTAGCCATCGTCAACCAGAAGAGAACCATAACCCCTCCAGCGAGCCTGGCAGAATACGTCCACAGGGAGCGCCTGCTCTTATCCAACTGAACGTTGTTGTTACTCCAAGAATGCCCTCGATCCATTGTCCTGATCCGCAAGGGGATTAAACCACAGCGATACTTCATCGACTGCATGCCAGCATCGATCATTCCAAGGATCCGGAGCCATGGAATCATATGCGTCCTTGCATCAATGAAACGCCGCACAACGCTTTCAACGCACACATAACGTATTACGCAGTAATTACTTGGGATGCAACGCCATCGCTCGTTGACTATCGTGACAGCGCTCTCGTTAAAGTTCCTACGGACGTTGAAGAAACGTGCAACATGCGGTTTTCAAGCAAATTCGTCATGCAAATTCTTGGACAGCGACCGCGGGTTTGCCTCGATTCCACTGGCTGCCGCGGCGCTGTCCTGGCTCGGCGTCGCGCCCCAGAGCGCCAGCATGGAAATGCTGGCAAGGAGCCAATACCACATCACAACGATCTGGTCGAAATAGACGACCGAAAAGAAAGACAAACAGTGTCCGAAAAGACAAACTCCGAGGGACCAAAAGAACCTCCGATGGGAGGCGGGAAGCGAATCTTGCCTGCGAGTGAACCGGCCGATCGTTTTAAAGCAGATTACGATCATTGCGACAAACAGCAAGAGCTTCACTATTCCGCCTGCAAGCCCCTCCGCCACATACTGGTTGAGAATGTCCATATTGCCAGGATTGGCCGCCACCACCTCACCGCCAGGTGCCCAGTTGGCGGTATAGGTCGTCCCAACCAGCCACCACTGACCGAAATGGTTTACCGCCATGTCGATCAAATAGGAGCGATACCAACCTTCTCCGCCGGCTATTTCGCTGAGCTTCGCAAAGACATACCACACAGGAGCGCTCATTACGATCGCGAGCATGACCAGAAGCAAAACAGCGACCCAACGGATCCGGCGCATGTGGAATCTCATCGACCAGAGCCCCATGGCCACCACCTCTCCCATGAGTGCCAGAACGGCTCCGCTCGAAGCAGCCGCGATGGTAACGATGACCGCACTGCAGGCTCCGATAATGGCAGGCCGTTTGCTACGGCCTCGCTGAAACCACAAGCCGACAAACAAAGGAAACAGCGTCGCCCCGTAGGTGCCGGCCAGAATCGGATGCCTAAAAGCACCCTGACAACGCAATTTGCCATCACGGGCAAAGGTGATCTCCGGAACCCCGCCAAACACGGAAAACACATTTCTGGAGGTAAACTTCTCCACGATCATGGAAAGCGCCAGCGGCACTATCACCCATGCCATGACGCGTACGAGATCAATCAATTCATCAGGATTCAGGATCCAGCACCGAACCAAAAAATAGGTTCCGGCCGCGTTGAAGACCTCTCCGCAGCGGTTGAGAAAACGTTCTGAAAACACCGAAGGCTGTGTGAACGATCCGAGGACCAGGGTCACCAAAAGCCACCAGATGAAAATCTTGTCCAAGGAACTCACTCTCAGGCCTCCAGCCTCATGCCGAAGCCACACACGACACCAACTCACCAGGAGGAGAATCCGAAAGAATTGGAAGTGCAAGCCGCCAACCACAAACATTTGGCCCAACGGCATGTAGCACGTCGTGATCATGAGCGGGATCAAAGCGAATCGCCGCTGCAACGACCACATCAGCGCCACCATGCAAACAAGGAAGACGAGCCCAAGGAATGACACGTCACCCGAATTCTCAGCTGCACTCTCCATACCGAAGACTTATTCTTGACGACGGCTCAACCTGAACATTTCACGACAGCGCGTGTCTGCCCGAGGTCAGTTTGACGATGACCCGGCTGTTTCTGCAGCGGTTGGCCAGCCGCGATCCGGGGGAGGAACATGGGGTCATCTTAGTTCAGGGGGCTACCGACGAGTCACAATGGTTCCGGCGATTGGCTTCGCAACCGGCGTGGGTCGCAAGCGTTTCCGCCACGGAGATTCGAAGTGCTTGAATGACAGATGGGCCACGATGAGGGTGACCCCGAGGGTGGAAACAACGGTAGCATTGCCAACCCATTCCGGGCATTGAATAGACAACCTTCCATCGATCACAACGGAGGAGTATTTGAGAAGCAGGGTCAACACCCGGCTCGACATCCAGATGACGAAGTAATGCCAGAGGTAAACACCGTAGGAAACCTGGCCGAACCAGCCTTGTCCGATTCGTTCGAGGGTCTGGATGAGAGGATTGGCCGGGTTGGCAGCACACAGACCGATGACCCCGAGTGCAAACAGGTGAATGCCGGGGTATTTCAGCCGATAGGCCAAGGCGGCGGCGCCGGCGGTGATCAAGACCAGGCAGAGGGCGTTAACGGTGCCCGCCTTGCACCGGGCGGACGCTTTCCCACCAACTGAGTCAGTCTGCCTCCTTAACACAATATTCTTGAGGCAGACCCACCACGTGCAGCCGAGACCGAAGCCTAGCAGGCCGCGGATGACACCGAAACTCGTACTACGCAACTGCGGAAAGGAGCCAAACAAAATTCCAGCTGCAATAACAGTGGCCAGGATCAGAAAGACCCGCCGCGCTGAGTTGGCAGTAATGAGTAATATGGCGGCAAAAAGGAGATAGCAGGTTGCCTCCGCGCCGATGCTCCATGACGGGACATTGAAGGTCACGGAAGGCGTCAGACCGTGAGCATTCAGGAGCAGGACGTTGAGAACGAAGGCACCCAGGGTGTTCTGGGCAAAGGCCGGATAGGTTGGCTTCACGGACAACTTGGATTCGCCCATGTATTTCACCAACTCGAGTCCCAGGAACAGGAAGAGGGTAAGGAGATGGAGAGGATAAATGCGCGCAAAGCGGGCACGGAGATAGCGCCAGACCGGGTGAGCGCCGGAGATTTCCCAGTAATTCAGAGCGATGACAAAGCCAGACAGCACAAAGAAGAAATCCACCGCGAGATCGGTGTTCTGGAAAAATGCGATGGTTGTCGTGGAGTTGGGGACGACGAAGTGCGCGAAGGGCACGAGCAAGGCGGCGATGGTCCTCAGCGAGTCCAGCGAGCGGATATAGGGTTTTGGAACAGGCCGGGTTTTGGGCAAAGCGCCGAATGGCCCGAGATCGAGAGTCATAGCTCGAGGAGGCTCAATCATTTGATGCGGAGGTAATGATAGGAATGTGCTTTTTGCGCGCCCGCATTTACTGAGCGTTGCGCGGCTGAGGAAGAATTGGTTTTCGGTTCCGCTCATGATGACCGAGCGCTGCCAAACGCAACCGCCGCATTTGCACCTTGCGCAGAAACCGCACAAACTCCTTCGACACCGGTCGAGTTTCCCCCTTTACGGAGGCAATGGCAAAACCGAGCAATTGACAAACACTGCACAGGATCCAAGGTCGTTGGCCTAATCGGCGGACACATTGGCCCAGGTAAAAGATTGGATGGTATCCGAGCAGATAGAACTTGCGTCCCCACTTGATTCCGCGCCGAAGCATGTGGTCCCTGGCAAATCCGTCTGGCCGTAGATGAAGAGCCTCCAACTCCGGGAATACGCGGATTTTCCAGCCGTGCATCATCGCCATCACATCGGCGATGGTATCCTGACCCCCACCTTCAATGGGAACATAGCCGCCGATTTGCTCAAAGACGTTGCGCCGGAAAAACTGGACCCCTCCCGGCACGTGAAAATCTTCGCTGCCGCGCCGGATGTTTTCCAGGTGATCTCCATACTGATCCAGGACCGCGCCACCGCAGAGGCCCAGCGTGGAATCGGATTCCAGGAAGCCGATGAGCCGTTCGTAATAATCGGGCTCAACCCGTATGTCAGCGTCCAAAAAGCCGATGAAGTCAAACTGCAATCCTTTCAACACTTCATATCCGTGCTGTGCAGCGAAAACCTGCGAAGCAAAACTGCGCGGGCGCCCGCCCGGCATTTTGACAATCTGAAGAAAGGAAAGATTCCTGCTCAGTTCCTCGGCGCGGACATACGTGGCGTCCGTGGAGCCGTCATCAACGATGATCCAGCGCACGGGCCGGGCTGTCTGCGCGGCAATCGCACTTACCAATCCCTCAATATACGCCTCTTCATTGCGGCAGGCGCTGACCAACACATAGGACCTGGGTTCAATCGATAGCATGCTGTTCAAGAGAAAACTTCAGTCGACAACCTTTGTTTCAGGGGTTTTGGGAGCCAGAGCAGCTGCCCCGAAGTGATAGGCTCGGGCTGCCCGGCGACGGCCCCACTCAAGTATTCCGGTTATGGCCCCCCCCATCCCTCCTGTGAAAGTCTGCAGGTTCATTCCGAAAGCCTCACAGCGGCACGAACCCCGGCGCAGGGCCTCCAAAAGTTTTGCTTCGTCGGGCTTGCCCTCGACCTCCAAGCATACGGCGAGCGGGAAAAACTGTTTTGCACTATGGAAATCCAGGCCGACGAGGGGTGAGGCATGGGTTTGCGAAATGAGTTTTTGAGCCTCACGACTCGGGGACCACCCGTCTGTTTTTCGGTTCCAAACCTCAATCCCCGCCAGCCACTTCAGCCATTCCGTTCGAAATACCTTCCAGGCCGCTCTCCTGCTCGGATGGGCAAGCACGCAAACTCCACCCCGCGCCGCAGCCCGCTCCAGCATTCCCGTCGTCTCCTGATTCTCTCCCAGGAAAGGCACATCGCCCCAGACCAGGACGTGAATTGTATTGGAAGGGTCGCTGTACTCGATCCCGGGGATGATCAGGAGACGCTCGGTGCTGGCACGCCGGCAGGCATCCCTGTGCTGGCGCCGGCGTTCCTCACTAAACCCCAAGTCATGCTCTGTCATCAGCAAGAGGTTGTAGCCCCTGTTCGAGAATGCGCTCGCAATCCTCTCCAACTCCCACCGCCCGTCGTACGACCAGGTTGAGTGAACATGCACAGCGGCTCGCAGCATCGTGGGAATCTTAGTCAAGACTTCTTGCAGATGACTTCTGCAATCGTTGCAAAGACATCTCTTGGGAAAACTCGCCAGTCGCTTCGCCTCCAATTATACCAGCAATCTGACTTGCGGAGTTTCAGGAGCTGCTTCAGGGTTTCCCATCTTCGTGGCCACGCTTTCGACCCTGTTGACTGCGGACCTCTCATGACGAATAGAGCGTGTAGAATTTCCCGCCCCGCATGTCGGCAAACAACCCCCAAAGGCGCCCGGGCATCCCGTGGAATGGTCCGATCCCGATCCAGGGCAGCCAAAACCGCCCAAGCCGGATATTCAAGACCGCAGCGGCGCGCCAATGCGGTGCTGCCCCAAACTCGCCCGTTGAACTCCATGAACCAGGCCTTGCCTTCCTCGTCCCTCAACAGCTCGAGCATAAAGGGTCCCCGCCACGAACTTCGCTTGATGAACTCGATTCCCGCAGAGAGGTCCTCGGGTTTCGCCGCCACGCTCACGCACGCGCTGGCGCCCGACCCCGCGGGATTCATCATGCGGATCCTCCGGTGCGAACTCCAGGCTGAAACCCCCTCCGGTGTGGCCAATCCGAATAAACCCTCTCCAACGCCGGAAATATACTGCTGGACCAGCAAGGGTTCGTCGTCCATGAACCCTCGAACCGCGGATTCAAAACCCGAGCCGTTGTGGCAGATGTGAAATCGCCCTTTGACCAGCCTGCCCTGTCGGTATGAAATGGCACGCGCCGGCTTGAGGATGGAAGGAAACGCGAACGGAGGCGAAGTCAGTTCCTGTTTGCTTTCCATCACGACCGTTGCTGGAACCCGGAACCCTGCATCACGGGCCAAAGAAATCTGAGCATCCTTCTTCAGGGCAAGCTCTGCATTGGCGGGTCCGACGACAGCCAATCGCTGGTGTGGTTTCAATTGCGCGCAAATCCATAGTGCCGCATCGTCCAAAGGCAGCAACCCCCCCCGCGCATCGGTTGATTCGAGCAGTCGCTCAAGGTGAGCCGACAGCTCCCGGATCGTGGCAGCGACGTCCTGTTCCGGGGGAGTCACGTCGAACACGGTGGCGTATCGACTGACGCGGAGCGCCGCGCGAGAACCCCGCCTGGCAAAGGCCCAGACATGGAATCCGCAATCGGCCAGGCTCCAGGCAACTTCAGGGCTGGAAAATGATTCGGCGAATCCAAGAATCGCTGCCGCCCCATTGCCCGCTGCGTTTGCCGTCTCTGTCGCCACAATCGAATAACTCGCAATACCAGCTAGCGCCACCGCTTCACCGTCAGCTTCAACATTCGAAGAAATGCAGCGGTTCCACGCGGCTTCGATTCGATGATGTTCTGCACATAACGCAAGGTGTGACTCCTGACGATGGTATTTCGTGCTGAAACCCACTCATTTCTTCGGGCAGGCCCCTGGTCGCTCGTATAGACCCTCGAATATCCGGCGGATCTCAACCCACGCAGCACTCTGCGGTTGTAACTGCCAAACGGGCATGCCGCCTCCCGCACCTCCCGCCCCAGCACGGTTTCCAACTCGTCCCGCGATGCACTTAATTCCTCGTGCAAATCGCTTGCGTTCAGTTCTGCCCAGCGGCGATGCCGTGTTCCGTGCGAGCCGATTTCCATTCCCGCGCGCGCCAACTCCCGGGTTTGTTCGGCGGTCAGGAAGCCGGGCGACCCGATCCGTTTGGAAACCACAAAAAACGACGCAGACAACCTCCGTTTGACAAGGGCCGGCAACGCAATTTTGAAATCAGACGAATTCGAGTCGTCAAAAGTGAGTCGCACATCTGGCAGTTCCTTTATCTGGTCCAGGATCGCTTCGAGAAAGGAGACATCCAGCCAATAGCGATCCTCCCCCTTCTCCAGTTCGCGTTCCGGACGTCCAAGTCCATGGAAAGTCAAAATATGAATGACGTCTGTTGTCATCACGATCGATCCGCAATCCCGCTACTTCGCACCTTTGAGGAACCAAAGCATGGTTTCCCAGCTTCGCTGAGCTTTGTAGGCGTGCTCTTCTTTTCCGGGCGGAACAGCTCGAAGCAGCCCATGTCCCACCAGGCGCACGGCCTGGTGAAGGATGCAAATACAGTAATACACCCCTTGCTCGAACCTTGAATAATGCTTCCTCCAATATCGCAAATCCGCGCGTTGCTCTTGAATGTAGTGCTTGACGGGCGCATGCCGGGAACTGCCACCCCCGAAGTGCACAGACTCGGCCGACGCCAGAAAGTAGAGGCCCCAGTGTTTCAGGTGAAAACGCCTGCACCAATCCATGTCTTCGGCGTACAAAAAGAAGTCCTCATCCAGCAACCCCACCTCCTCAAAAGCTTTGCGTCGAACAATCCAAAACCAGCCACCCAAAATATCAACCGGCCGGCTTGTGTCTTGTGACCAATAGGACAATGCATAGCCGCCGAACAGCCGGGCTTTGGGAAACATCGAATCCAGCCCAATGGCGTGGCAGAACATGTTCCACAAGTTCGGAAACCCTCGGCACGAGCGCCCCACCTTGCCGTCGGCACCGATCATTTTCGGCCCCGCCATTCCAACTTCCGGATGTTCGTCCATGAAATCGACCAGCTTTGTAAAGCAATCCGTCAGAACCTTTACGTCAGAATTCACCAGACAGACGTAATCTCCAGTGCTCAACCGGATGCCGATGTTATTTCCTTTTGCAAATCCGAAATTTGCCTCATTCCGCGCCAGTCGAACATGTGGAAAGTTCTCCGCAACCATTTGTGGAGACCCATCCGTTGAGGCGTTGTCAACCACGAGAATTTCCATCGGATGGCGGGAAACGTCCTCGGCCAAAGAACGAAGGCACTGTTCGAGAAAAGCTTTTCCGTTCCAGTTCACGATGACAACGGAAACGACCACTGGTTGGGCCATACGAGAATATCTGCCGGCAGCGCGCGCAGAGCGCGCGCTGCCTGTTCACGATCGTGGATGCAAATCGGCCAGTGTGGCAAAACCCTGCCGGTCAGGGCGACTGGCTATATGCTTCAGGAACGGTTCGAGGCTCGATTCGTTGGATCGAGTAAACAATTTGGAGTGCCCGATCAGAACGAAAGGCAGACTGATTTTCGGATCGCCGCACTTCGCTTGAGCTCGATCCATAGCCCCGACGAGCTGCCGGCCGGTGCACTGGTTGAAATCCGCCTTCCATGCATGCCTGCAGGTCAGCATCGCAAGCCGCCTCATCACATTCCTCGCCGGTGCGGCTTGCCTCACCGTCGCGTCGCCGCCGTTGCGGTATTCCGTGGCGATCGGATGGCCCCGCGTCATCAACATGCGCTGCACGCGGTTTGGCGTGAGAAAGGCGCCAATCCATCGGCGCTCGCAGTAAATCGGCACCTCCATGAGTCTTCCCGCATCATTTCGCCGGCAAACATCATCCTCGTCCACCAGCCACGGTTCGATCTCGCTGGGTGCGTCCGAATAATCGAAACTGACGATGCCATCGCGGCGGCCGTACTTGAAAACCGATGTATCGATCCGGATGCCGTTGTTCAGCAAAGCCCGAACCGCGTTGCGGGAAGGACTCATCGCCCAATTGGCCGCCCGGAATGCCAGGCACTCGTATTGGGGATCGACGGGCTTCAACAAATCCTCCAGATACTGTTTCCCGATCCGGACGATCTCGTTCAACCGTTCCAGGGGCAACCCGGCGAAGTTGTATTCCGACCAATCCTGGTGCCAGCGGCCGTTTTCATGCCGGGCGTTGAAATAGGAAGCGTGCAGATGAAGTTGCACGTCGTGGCCGCGCCGGACAGCTTCACGAAGCTGCTCCGCAATCGCCTCATAGTGATAGTCATCGCGGCCAAATTGCTCCTTGAACTCACGAAATTTCAGAATCTCAGCCACATCCGCCATGATGGTCAGCTTCGCGCCGTTCCGATCAAAGAAATCCAGCATTCGACGCGTCGGCTCCACCATCAACTCATGCGGGCAACCTTCGCCGTTGCCGTGAATTTCGTAGTCGAGTGTGAAGATGACTCTCAACATGCTGATCTTAACGGCCTGCTTCCAAAATCCAGACCCTCTCCCCTGCTCTGCTCATCCCTAACCGGCGCATGCCGCGAGTTTTTCCGAATCCGCGGGAGCCCGACTGCACTGGAGCAGGCTGTCAATGATGCGCTCGGCGGTTTTGCCGTCCCAAAGCGCAGGGACTCTTCCAAACCGGCTTTCACGTGTGAGAACTGCCTCGATGTCGTTTGGCAAACTTGCGAGGGTCGTCAGCTTGTTGCTCCCGACCGTCAGCGTGATGGGGCGCTCGGTATTGGGCCGGAGCGTCAGGCAAGGAGTTTTGAAGTAGGTGCTCTCTTCCTGCAACCCCCCCGAGTCTGTCAGCACCAGGCGCGCATTCTCGGTGAGACAAAGCGAGTCATAATAGCCAATCGGATCCAGGATTTTTAAATTTTGGTTTGCGGTCAGCGAGATGCCGAATTGACCGCACATTTTTTTCGTTCTCGGATGGATCGGGAACACCACGGGCAGGCGTTTGGCGAGCCTATCCAGTTCTAGCATGATGGTGCGCAGGCTCGCTTCCTGATCGACATTGGATGGGCGATGCAATGTAACGTATGCAAAGCCTTCCCGCTTCAATTCCAAATTCCTCAGTACAGGACTCTGCCGGATTTGGGGCAGATTCTCGACCAATGAATCAATCATGATATTGCCTACGCAGACGATCTTGTGTGGCGGAATTCCTTCGCGGCGGAGATTCTCATCCGCATCGTGAGAAGGCGTCAGGAGCAGGTCGGCCAGCGCGTCCGTAACGATGCGGTTGATCTCCTCCGGCATCGTGCGGTCGAAGCTGCGCAGCCCGGCTTCCACATGGGCAACCCGGATTCCCATCTTGGAACAAACCAGCGTGCACGCCATGGTGGAGTTCACATCGCCCACGACAACCACCCAGTCAGGAGTCTCCTTCAAACAGACTGCTTCAAAACCGGTCATGATCTTCGCCGTCTGCACCGCGTGTGTGCCGGAGCCGACACCGAGGTTGATGTCCGGAGGCCGGATGCCGAGTTCCCGGAAAAAGACTTCGGACATGGCTTCATCGTAATGCTGGCCCGTGTGCAGCAATCGGACGTCGATGTTGCGTATTCCACCCTCCTCTTGCGAACTTCGCAGCTCGATGGCCTTTATAATCGGCGCGACCTTCATAAAATTGGGTCGTGCGCCGGCAATCATCAACACCTTCAACGTATTCATCGGTTCCTCGATATTATTAAATCCCATCGGGATATTCCGTCCGAATGATCTCCTCAATATGATCCACAATATCCTGCAACGCCTGCCGGGGACCGCTCTCCGGGGAGTGTGTCTTGTCACGGGATTTGAAGGCAATCCTTGTCTGACTCTCCGCGACGTTGTGAATCATTATGAGCCTCCCCTCCTGTTCCAATCTCCGATCCACCGCTCCGGTCTTCCCTCGGAAAATACTGTACACCGGCACGCCCAATGCCGCTGCTTCGCGGTTCATGGTGCCGCCACCGCTGACCACGAGGTCGGAAAACCACAACAAATTCAGACCATCAATCGCCCGCCCCGGCACTATCGTCTTCCCGTTTAGGAACCAGTTCGGATGCTCGGCACGGAGTTGCTGCTCCTGATGCCGGTTGCGCGGCAGGAGGACTGCCTGGATACCCGGTGTCGCGCAGATTCGTTCCATCAGCGCCGTCAGGAGCACCTCGCTTTCCGGGTTGTGATAATGGGCTTCGCTCGCCGGCGGCCTGACAGTGACGGCGATGTCTCCGCGACGAAGTCCCAGTTCATCCACCAAGGCCGGATCAGGCTTGAATTCAGGCGCATATACGTCCTCCTTGATGCCGCGATATTTGCGCACCCGCTCCGCTTTGCAGTGAAATCCCTCGACAGACAGGGAGTCGGGCACGATCTCCCATCGGGGTCCAGCCAGGGGAAGAGTCCGAGCATGCTCATAGTCAATCACGAGCACAGTGGGAATTCGAAGCAGATTGCCGAGCACGATCTGAGAGCGCGCTCCATGGGAAAGAGCCAGTTGCGGCCGCTCCTGGAAAAAGAACGGCGCCAGTTGGGCCGACCTCCAGAACAGTCCCGCCACCTTCATGAACGAATTCTTTCCGAAATGGCGGCCGACCTTCCTGTACTGGACTCCCTTCTGGTCGGCGAGTTCGCAAACCTGGAACGCGTCTCGCGCGGTCAGGACCACCCGATGACCTCTGCGCTCCAGTTCGCGCTTTATCGGGATGAAAAACGGCACGTGAGGGGTATTGTCGAGGTCGATCCAGATCTTCACGGAAGGAGTGGCCGGCGCTGAACCCCCCGACAAGAAAGAGGCGGGCGCTGAGCTCGGGGAGCAAATGTTTGGATTCTCAACCATGATGAAAACAATGCAGTTAGCCGCCTGCCCCAGTCATTGCGTGAACCGTCTCGGAAATATCCTCTGTCAACGCAGATACAAGATGTTCAGAGAATGCAACTGCAGCCAGACTCACGCGTTGATGCGGCGCATCAGCCGTGCCGGATTGCCGGCGTAGATCCCGGATTCCTTGATGTCCTTCGTCACGACCGCACCGGCGCCGATTACCACATGATCGCAAATCACCACCGGCAGAATCGTCGCGTTGGTTCCGACGCTGACGCGATTGCCAATGCGGGTGGATCGCCAGAGGTCGGGGCGCCCTTTCGCAGGACCGCCGGTCGCAAACAAATCGTTGATGAACATCGCGCCGTGCGAGATAAAACAGTCGTCGCCTATCGCAACCAGCTCGCACAGGAATGCATGGGACTGAATCCGGCATCGCTTGCCGATCACCACGCCTCGCTGGATTTCGACAAAGGGCCCGATGAAGCAGTCGTCCCCGATCGTGCAGCCATAAAGGTTCACCGGTTGAACGACGCTGACGCGTTCGCCAAACGTGACATCCACAATCCCGGAAGCTCGGATCTGAGGTTGGCCCATGCTGTTTCCCCGTCCCCGTGTCAGGCTTCGCCCAAAAGTTCCTGATGCAACATGGCAGGAACGTACGTCTTGGTCTTGTTGAGCACCACACCCACGTTTGCTTGCGATTCCGCAAGCAGCGAGCTCGCATGTTGGACGACCTCCACCTTGGTCTTCTCCGATTCGACCACAAGCAACACCATGTCCATCAGTCCCGCCAAACGGGGCGTCACGGTGGTCTGACTCACCGGGGGCATGTCGAAAATGATGTAATCGTAATCGCTGGCCCTGAATTTGGGCAGCAATTGCGCGAACCGCTTGGGCAAAACGCGCGGAAGATTGTTGTCGGGCCCGGATTGGGAGGCGACATAAAGATTTTCCTGGACCAGCGCGCTCTCCTTCGTCTCCGCTTCCAGGGCGTCTTCCAAACCGCAACCCGGTCTTCCCTTGTAGAACAGTTGCGAGGCTCCCGGCTGCTCCGTATTCATATCTACGAACAGCACCTTCCCGTCTCCCGTCTCCGAAAGCGATGCGGCCAGACCCGCAGCCACCCTTGTGACACCTGCCCCCTGGCCGCAGCTGGTCACGGCCACCAGCTTCGGTTTGTGCACAAGTTTGCTAACCTCAAAGTGAACAATCAACCGGTCTCGCAACCCCTCATAAAAACGACGCAACGGGTCGGTCGCTTCCCAAACGGCAACCTCCAGCCGGCCGTTTTCAGTTGGGGATTCCCCACCGCCGCGCCTGGGCTCCTTCAGAAGCAATGCATCCTTCCCGCTCACCCTGGCGGCCGGCTGGCGTCCATTCTTCTTCATCTCCGGAATGGAAATGAACAGCCGCATCCGCAGTTTCTTCTTTACCTCCGAAGGTCGCTTCACGGATGTATCCAGGAACAACTCAATCAGGAACGCCAGCGCGAATCCCGCCGCGATTGGACCCGCGGTGATCATCCCAAATTTCTTCATGAAAGCTTTCGAGCGCGCCCTCACCGGCGGGGTGGGCGGGTCGATGACGCCGATGTTCGGAGCCTTTCCGGTCCCCAACGCCTCATCGATGTTCGCCTGTTCCAGGTTTGACGAAAAGTACCTGAGATCGGCGTCCTCGATGTCCTTCTTTCGTTGCAGGTCAACGATGGTCGCTTCCATCTCGTCGAGCTTCCCCGCCTCGGCCTGCACCTCATGGAATTGGGATTTCAGAACATCGATCTTTGTTTTCAGAGACCTTGCCTGTGCCGCTTCGGCAGCCAGGCCCGCGAGATTGACCGCCGACTGATCCGGCGACCCGGACAGGACAATTCCCAGTGTTGTCAACTGAGGGTAATCCCGCTCCATCTTCTTCTTGAGCTCTTCGTTTTCGACAATCAATTGCTGAACCTCCTTCACCAGATCGCTGCCGTCTTTGAAGGAGAATTGAAGTTCCTGCTCTCTCTTTGTGAACCCGTCGAGCCGGACGCAAACGCTTCTATACGCGCGAACGATCTCCGGCGCCAATTGCGGGGCGTTGTTCGTCGCTGTTGCAACGACATCCTGAGCATTGGTTGCTTGATCCAGAACGGCCTGATGCCCCGCCAATTCGGCTTCGGCATTAAAGAGGTCCATCCGAATCTTCGAAAGCTGATCACCATAGGCCGTCTTGGCGTCATTGAGGGAGGTCAGGCCGGGCGAATCAATGCCGGCCTGGCGTTTTGCACCTCTCAACTGTCGTTCCGTGTCGGCCAGTTGATCCTGCAGGCGCTTGGTTTCTTCCTGCAGAAAATCTCCAAAGAGCCCCACGGACTGATGGGCTTCCGCGTGCTTTGTGTAATAGATATGAATGACCTTGTTCAGCACTTCTTGGGCGATCTCCTTGTCAGGATGCTCGAAGGTCAGCGGGATCACGCTGCCTTTGGTCGCGTCAATGGTGAGGTTTTTCATCACCACATGGGCAGCCCGGTCCAGGTTGGTGCCTCCCCCATCCACCGCAGCCAGGATCCTTTCCGCTCCCACCGCTTCAGCCACCTGATGCGCCAGATCGAAGCTCTTCAGAATCTGGACTTCCGTGTTGATGATGCTCTGTTCCTGGTCGCTCAACGGCCTCGTGTTCTGTTCGTTCCCGGGCGGGTTCAGGGACCTGCCTTGCACCACGTAGCGGATAAAGAGCTCGGCTTGGGATTGGTAGGTCGGCGGATTGGCCGCCATCATCCACAGGCCCGCGCCCACGCCCACCACGCAAAAGAAAAGGATCAGCCACTTCTGGCGGAAAAGAACGAAATAAATGTCGCCCAGTTTCAGCCCTTCCGGCTGGTCGTTATGTTCTCTGTCGGCCATGATCTGATCCTACTCTTTCAATGAAAGCAGCAAATGGTATGCCTGTCCAGCCCGCTGCATGACTTCTTGTCTTATGACGTTCCTCCTGCGCTCAAACATCCCGCCGCGCATCGATGGCCGCGATCAAACCGGGTTTCGCCTCGGGATCCTGTTTGGAAGACTGCGCCGGGACGACCGCCAGTGTCTGCGGCGTTGACGCGAATGACTTCCTTCTTTTTCTGGCGTCGTTCATTTGCACGAACAACGCAGGGATGGTTCTGAAAATGATCTCGATATCCAGTCGCAACGTCCTGTTCCTCACGTAATCGATGTCCAACCGGATCATCTCGACGAAAGTGGTCCTGTTCTTTCCACTGACCTGCCAGAGCCCCGTCAGACCGGGCAGGGTGTTGAATCGTTCCCGCTGCCACGGAAGATAGGCTTCGAACTCGTAAGGCAAACACGGCCGCGGCCCGACAAGGCTCATCTCTCCCCTAAGCACATTGATCACCTGGGGCAGTTCGTCCAATCCCGAGACGCGAAGCAAGGATCCCAGAGGAATCACCCGCGGATCACCGTGCGCGTCCATTTTTACCATGGGCGCATTGGAATGGATCAACCTCTTCAAATGCCCCTGGTGGACGGAAGTGTCGGCTCCCACCCTCATGGTTCGAAACTTGAAGCACAGGAATCTTTTGCCTAGAAAGCCCACGCGCTCCTGCTTGAATACAATTGGACCCGGCGAAACAATCCGTATGAACAGCCCAATCAACACCGCCAGTGGAACCAGAAGGGGGAACGATATCAGGACCAGGCAGATATCCAGAACACGCTTCGAGAGGGGAATCCTGCCTCCACTGGGACAGGACCGCTCCTCGGAATGCGGTTGATTAAGCTGGAGAAGAGAATTCACTTCGCAAGGAACAAGCCGCGATTTGATACAAAATCCATCACGTCAATTGCATACATAAGTCCGGTCGAATAAAATGCTCCGCACTTGCAGGCGCGAAAATTTTTCCCGCCCGACTGTCTAATTCGTTCCCCGGGAGCCATCACCGGAGATATGTTTTTTGCGGAGACCTCACACTGATCCCGCAATCTCCACGCCAACCCTCAGAATCCGTAATCTCCGCCCTATCCATTCCATAGTATCTGCCTTGTTTAGGTCTTCGCGCCTTTAAGTCTTGGCTGACAGCTTCTATTAATACCTTTCGACGCTGATAAAGCAAGCCGCCGCCGCCGCACTTCTTCACGGACATGAATCCGTAATACTACTGGTACTTCCCTTGTCCCCACGAAATCCTGTAGCCGCCGATGTAAATGGGCGGGGTGGGGACGGCTCGTCCCCATGCTGCGGCCTATAGAAGAGGCGGTTCCATCCCTTCACCGGGGAGCCCGCCGTGCTCACAACTACGGCGAAAGGGGTCCGGTTCGTGGCCCCCCAGTCCGAATCGGAAATGCACTGGGACCCTGAACCTGCGCGAAAGGAACGCCGGCTTCAGCCGGCAGCAGAGGAGTCGGGGGGTTGGCTTAAGAACAGCCGAGCAGCATCAAAAGGCAGTATCAAAAGATTCCTGGCGATTTTTCGGACGCAACCACCGGTCGTGGATTATTCAGGAAGCGACTCACGAAACGCTTGAAATTCCGGAGTGTTTTTGACACTGTCAAAGTCCACAGCTGCATCCAGGTCTGATCTCTTCGCATCAAGCTTGCACTTTCTCCACTTGGCCAATGAGCGGCAACATTCCTGGACCTGGGCAAGAAGAGCCCAGACACACGCACTGCCGAAGTGCGCTGATTCATCATCCGGTTCGATGGCGAGGGCTTGCTGATACTTTTCGCCCGCCTGCTGCCACAGGGTGCGGGCTGCAGCCGGATCGCTCGCGGCCACAACCTCTGCTTCATTAGCCAGCGCAACTCCCCAGTTCAGGGCCGCATCATACTTATCGGGTTTGATGGTGAGGGCTTGCTGATACTTTCCGCCCGCCTGCTGCCACAGGGCGCGGGCTGCAGCCGGATCGCTCGCGGCCACAACCTCTGCTTCATTAGCCAGCGCATTTCCCCAGTTGAGGGCCGCCTCGTGCTTATCGGGCTTGATGGTGAGGGCCTGCTGATACTTTCCGCCCGCCTGCTGCCACAGGGCGCGGGCTGCGGCCGGATCGCTCGCGGCCACAGCCTGGGCTTCATTAGCCAGCGCAAGTCCCCAGTTGTAGGCCGCTTCATGCTTATCCGGTTTGATGGCGAGGGCCTGCTGATACTTCTCACCCGCCCGTTGCCACAGGGCGCGGGCTGCGGCCGGATCGCTCGCGGCCACAGCCTGGGCTTCATCATCCAGCGCAACTCCCCAGTTGAGGGCCGCCTCGTGCATATCGGGTTTGATGGCGAGGGCTTGCTGATACTTCTCCCCAGCCCGCTGCCACAGGGCGCGGGCTGCAGCCGGATCGCTCGCGGCCACAGCCTGGGCTTCGTCATCCAGCGCATTTCCCCAGTTGAGGGTCGCCTCGTGCATGTCGGGTTTGATGGCGAGGGCTTGCTGATACTTCTCGCCCGCCCGCTGCCACAGGGCGCGGGCTGCGGCCGGATCGCTCGCGGCCACAGCCTGGGCTTCATCATCCAGCGCATTTCCCCAGTTGAGGGCCGCCTCGTGCATGTCGGGTTTGATGGTGAGGGCTTGCTGATACTTGTCGCCGGCCTGCTGCCACAAGGCGCGGGCTGCAGCCGGATCGCTCGCGGCCAAGGCCTGTGCTTCATTAGCCAGCGCAAGTCCCCAGTTGTAGGCCGCTTCGTGTTTATCCGGTTTGATGGTGAGGGCTTGCTGATAGTGTCGGCATGCCTGCCTTAGCCGGCCCAGTCCATCGCCACCTCGCGATTTTTCACCAAGGCAGTGCGCCCAATGGCCGGTGTTGAATTGAGCGTTGGAATCACCAGGATCGAGTTCCACGAGGGCGCGCCAAAGCGCATAGGCCTTCTCTGCTTTTCCATCTTGACTGGCAGCGATTGCCTCAGCGCGCAGTTTGAGTTTGAAGTCTGCTTTCGGGTCTTTCCGGATGATGGCCACGGTTTCCTTGGTTTTCTGAACGTTAACACCGCCCGCGGCTTCGTCGCTTCTGAAATTCTCTGTCGTTTTCCTGGCCTCGTCCAATTGATGTTCGATTCCCTCAACCGTCCGGCCTGCGGCTGCATGGTGTTCTCGAATTATGTGAACGGCTACACGCGCTTCTGTCAGCATTTGCTGGATCAGTTCCTTGTCTTTGCGGCCCCTCAAGAACGGAACAAGCGCGCCAAAGACTGCCAGTACGGCAGTCAGCACAGCCAGGAAGCTGATCCACCAGTAGATCGTTTTGCGCTGACCTTCCAGCACCAAGGTGTCGTTTTCGTGCTCTTTCTCTTCCAGTTGTGTGAGCCTGTTTTTGAACTCCTGGTTATCTTTGATTTCCTGTGTATCAACCCCTGGGTTTGCCGCGACACTGGCCTCAGGCGGGGTGTTTGCCGAAGTCGTCCCGGTGCTCGGAGTGATTGCAGGTGAGGTAACCTCCCTGCTTGCTGTCGGCTCCGGGGCATCTATGTGCGATGGGGTGTTTGTCGAAGTCGTCCCGGTGCTCGGAGTGATCGCAGGTGGGGGAACCTCCCTGCTCGCTGCCGGCTTTGAGGTGTTTGTGTGTGAAATAGCCGGAGAGACGGATTGCGGAGATGGTGGTGCGAGCCGGCACGCCTGCAAACCGCCTAACATCAGCGGAACGATAACCCATTTCAGCAAAGACAAGATACCCTGTTTTGATTTCATGGATCGAGGGAGATTAATTCAAGAGCATTAAAGATAAAGTGATAGCTGAGCAATTTCAAGCCTGTTGAGGCCTTCGCCGCTTCTTCGTTCAATTCAGCCATGATATTTCCGGGTTGGGGGCGGGTGATTTTAATTTCACAAAAGTGACCAAATCGCCTTGACGATGCCTAATGCTCGACATAATATAAGATAAATCAAGGTTGGAATAATGCAGGTGTTCCTGCATTTCAGCATTGGACATATAATCACAATCGAAGAACGACTTGAACTATGAGAATGATGGACAACATTTTAGCGAGTATAATCATCGGAACCTGTGCCTCGGTATCCTTGCCGCAGTTGGCTCAGGCCCAGCCGTCTGGATCTGTCACTGTCTCCGTTACCACCAACGACGTCTGGGATCTCGCAGGGAGTCAGAGCGTGCAGTTTTCGGTGTCAAACCGCAAGAATACCGTGAGCGTTGGTTTCCCGGTGACGTTTTCACAAAACGGCGCAGGCGCCTTCTCCGGTCCCGGAATCGACACACCGGTCACTCTCACAGTGGATGGAGCCGATGCCAATTTCAGTGGAACCTCCAAAGTGACTGGCACCATCACTTCAAATAATGGAAAGGGTCATGTGCTTCTGACTTTCGGTGCGCATGGCATGACTGTGGCCCTTGGCAAGACCCGCCTTGTGGGAGCATCACAAACACTGAGCTTTCATTTTAACGATACGGAGCCGACCGTTACGGGTGTGCAAACAGATATTGCGGCCGCCGCCGGCAAAGGTATCATCTCAAACCATCAGGCCATTAGTGAGGCGCTGAGCTCTGTTTTCACTGGAAATGGTTCCTGGACCCTGGCCTTGAGCGACCTGACGACAACGGGCAAAAAGGTGACGGGGACGGCGACCGTGACTCTGAATTCAGGGCAACCCGCCTTCAATTTCAACGTCAACGGCATATTCAAATCCAAGTCCGACACGTCCACTCTAACACTCACTGCGGCCGAAAAGGATACCAGGGGATCGAGTTTGGTGGTGTTGATGAGTGGGACCAATACGGTCACAAGCATTAAGGGTTCGATCTCAGGCCAATTTGTAAAAGTCAGTCTTTAGACTCAACCATAAGACAGGTTGGGCAGTAAACGCGACATCAGCCGCGTCCGCGAGTTGATGGCTGCTTAAACCGGCGCACTTCCGTGATTTGGCTACCACCACCTCAGGAGTTTCACTAACGTCTTCGCGAGCCCGATCCCCAGATAACGAACATCCCCGAAGATCACTGTCATTTGATACATGAGCAGGAAGAAGACGGCATAAGACGGGCCGGGATGTCGTTGCAGGCACTGCAACGGCCACTTTGCGAGGGAACGCTTGACCGCTTTATGGTTGGCTGCGAGGCCCACGGCAACGCCAATGACCGCTCCAGCGATCATATCGGTCGGGTAATGGATTCCCAGGTAGATCCTCGGCAGACAAATCAGAACGACAGCGTCCATCAGGGCGATCCATCCTAACATACGCGAAACAAAAAAAAGGCCGGTTGTCAGCGTGAAGAACATGATGGCATGATCGCTGGGTGCATCTTGACACTGTCCTTATATTAGGGGGAGTAACGGTTCCTCGACCGGCACAACATAAACCATGCAAGCCGTGTCATCTCATGAAACCAACATCCAAGCCGTTTCCCCGTCTGGCTGACATTGAACGAGAGGTTGTGGCGGAGGCCCGCGAATGGGGCCGCCAGCGACTGGAGGAGCGTCTGCAAGAACTAGCCGAGGAAAGCGGCTAGGTTTTTCCCCCTCAGGCAACGCCGGCGAAGAGCCCTAACCCTGCGAAGCGAACTGGGCGAGGTAAAACTGGCCGTTGATTACGGCCAGGACCCGATCACGGGCCAGTGGGGGTGTCCACTGCTTCGGGCGTGGGAGTTGAGTGCGCATCAGAAGATTACACCCGGCTTTGCCGAGAAGCTCTGCTTTACGGTCACCGCTACCGGTTCGTATGAGGAGGCGGCACAGGTTGCCAGCAAATGGGCTCAAAGCATTGATGACTCGACGCTGCATGCGTTGGTACAACGAATCGGGGAGCAAGCGGAGGAGCAGGCCCAGAGACGGTATGAGAGTCCGCCGCTGGAGCGCATGCCCCAGCGTGCCGCCAGTCCGTTGGGCGTGCTGATGGTCGACGGCTGCCAAGTGCGCTATCGGGGACCTGGTTGGGGCAAGCAGAAAACCAAGAAAGATCGCGTAGAATGGCATGAATTGAAGCTGGGCGTGTTCTACCGGCACGAGGAATCGGCGCACACCGAGGGTGGTCGGGGTCTGTTGAGCGACAAGATTGTTGTCAGTTGGCAGGACAAGGCGCTGGAGTTGGGGCGGCGGCTTAACTGGGAGGCGTTGCGCGAAGGTCTTGGGCGTGCCCGGCAGGTGCTGTTCTTGGGTGATGGAGCCGAATGGGTGTGGAACCTCAAGAAGGATCGGTGGAATGCCGCGGTGGGACTGCTGGACTTTTATCATGGCAGCGAACACCTGTGGGATTTGGGACGAGCTCTACACGGCGAACGGCAACCGGAGCTCTCGCAATGGGTCGAACCACTACGGCACCGGATGCGACACGGAAAGGAGCGACACGTGTTGCGTCAGATTGCTCAGCTTAAGAAACGACGTGGAGAAACCGGCAAGATAATCCGGCGTGAACAAAACTATTTTGACACACATTCGGGCCGGATGAACTACCAAGAAATCGCAAACCGGGGATGGCCTATCGGCTCCGGAGCGGTGGAGTCAGCCTGCCGCCAGAAGCAATGTCGGTTCAAACGCTGCGGTCAGTTCTGGACCGGCAAAGGTCTTCGCAACCTCTGTTCCCTGGATGAAGCCCGACGCAACCACCACTGGAACGAGCTCTGGGCCTCAAATTAAGGACAGTGTCAAGATGCACCC
>Ga0187860_1000447_pt1 | contig 40060 bp, 45 predicted proteins | sample June2016WEW_10_4_FD_132981 | JGI IMG/M metagenome (GOLD analysis project Ga0187860, IMG submission 132981) | Peatland microbial communities from SPRUCE experiment site at the Marcell Experimental Forest, Minnesota, USA - June2016WEW_10_40 | ecosystem: Environmental > Terrestrial > Soil >...
CTGTTCCTCATCACCCCAAGCCTGGGAGGGTCGGAAAGCCTGGTGACACAAATGTCCATGATGTCCTTCTTCGACTATTCGGTCGAGGCCAGAGAATCCATTGGAATTGTGGACAACCTCGTGCGCATCGCTCTCGGCCTCGAAGACGTCGATGACCTGATCGCGGACCTGGACCAGGCGCTGGGCCGGGTTTGATTTCGGGATGGCGACGGCCTGTTGCCAGGAACCCTCCAGAGTTTCCGCAGCCTCACTGGGGACGGGCCGTCCCCACCCCGGCGTTCGTCTCCTGCGCCTGTTTTTGTTTCTCGACGAGGTTGCGCGCCAGCCGGTCTTTCAAGTCCGCGTACATCCGGTTCGTGACGGCGTCCAGGTGCGCCCGGGCTTCGGCGAAGCGGCCGGAGTTTAATTTGAATCGGGCGAGGTGGATATAGACGCCTTCCCGCTCGACCTCGTCATGGGCGACACTCAACGCATTGGTCCAGGCCCGGAGGGCATCTTCGGTGCGCGTGGGGCGGATGAGGTAGTAGGTTTGGGCCAGGTCGGTGGCGAGCGGGAAATTGCCCGGGTCAAGCTTCAGCGCTTTCGCGTACAGCTCCAAAGATTTGTTGAACACCTCCGGCTCGTCGATGTGGTAGTATTCACGGGCGTCCTTGCGATACATGCAGACGGTGGTGGCCAGATTCTCGTAATACACCGGCTCGGCTGGGTTCAAGGAGATGGCTTTCTCGTAATATTGGAAAGTCCTTATCATGTCGCCTTGGTGGCCGTAGTAGTTGGCCAGGTTGTTCCAGATGGCGGGATTCTCCGGCGCAAACTGGAGCGCCTTTTCCAACTGCGCCGCCTGGCCGCCTTCATCGCCCATGTCATTGAGGAAGCTCGCGTAAGCGACGCGCGCATCAGCATTGGTCGGATAGCGCAGGATCAGGTCCTCGTACCCCTTGCGGACCGGCTCAAAGCGCGTGAGGATCCGCCGGTTCAACTCATTGCCCGGCGCGCCGGCTCCCGCCGCGGCGAATTTCTGGTTCTCCTGGATCCACTCGTCCACCTCCGCCTGGGCGGCATCATCCTCTTCCATGATCTTCTTGAGCTCCCGTTCGACGGGATCATTCGCGGCGGCAACGTTGATCGAGATGCCGGTGGTGGTGGCGACGAGGTTGCTGACCGCCGCGGGCTGGTTGGTGGCGGCCAGCGCGCCCAACAATCCGATGAGAAGACTGCTCACGACGGGAAGCTAGAACGGCCAGTTGAATCCCGCGGAAATGAAAGCGGCGCCTTTCAGGTCCAGCCGGCCCTGGTGGCCCTGGCCGCTGATGGTCGCAGTTCCCAGGGGCATGAATTGTCCGCTCAAGTAAATGTCTCCGTTCCTCATCACGTGGTACAGGACGGTTGCATTCGCATACCAACCATAAACCAGGTCGGTTCCGCTTACCTGGCCTTTGTTCTCCGCAATCGTGCTGGTCTGCACAAACTCGTCGAACTTGAGGTCTCCCGACACGAGCCCGAGGGCGGGACCGGCGCCGACCGACATGCCGACGTAGCGGTTGAAATCCCAATAGACGGACGGTCCGAGGCGGAAGGTGTACAGCATCACGTCCAGGGATTGGGACCCCGTGATTTGTGCATCCTGGATTGTGGTGGTATTTGTAGAGGCAGCCGTGGCGGGTAAAAGCGGAGCTCCACCGATTCCCGGCGGCGGATATTGAAAGGGGCCGTTGTAAGGTGCGCCAGGCACGATGCCGGAAGTATTGAAAGTGAAAGTGGATTGATTGGCGGATCCGACACCGGATTCGCCGGCGGTGATGGAGATGGGGAGAAAGCCGAAGCCAAAATCCCAGCCGACCCGAACACGTTTCCAATACCAAAGATTACCGCCGTACGCCAGCTCAAGACCGGGGAGAATTCCGCCGTCCTTGGTCGTGCTGGCAGCGCTGCTTGGCGAGAATGAAGTGGTATCATGCATTGAGAGCGTCTGCCCATTGAGTTGAGACGAGCTTTGATAGCCCCAAAAACTCGTTGCTCCGCCGCCGTTTCCAGTCGAGTCTACGAGCACATAGCCGTCGTCGTAAACTCCAGCCGGATGGTTGACGGGAGTGTTTCCATTCATCTCAAAATCGGCTTTAATGTTCAACCCTACCATGGGGCCGATGCGAAAGTGCCTGGCCCAATCGGGGTCGTACTGTCCTTTCACCGACCAAACGAAAAGCATCAGCCCGGCGATGCAGCAGAGTGATCGACAGTTGGTACGGCTGACGGAGCTGGTTGTTGCCATGGGAATTCTCCTGCTCGTGATGCTAGGGGGCGAGGAACACACGGTAAAAGCGTACTGGGGTGTTGGTTGGGTGGCTTACTGTGGCGGGTGGCCCGTAGTCAATCCACTGCGACCGGTTTGCCGCCGCTATGCCCGATGGCTGCGCCATGAAAGCATTGGAGAACGCGACGTTGTCGCTGTAAACCACCCGGTAAGTCCGATTGGTGATGGTCGGGAATTCGACGAGCACGCTGCCGGAAAGCAATTGAAATATGAGCAGTCCGCCTATGGGTGTGCCGGGTGGCGAAGGCGGGGCCAGGTTGGCTGGAGGCACTTCGTAAGCATGCAATTGGGAATTGGCGAACTGAAAAGGCTTGCGGTTCGGCCAGAATTGCAGCAGCAGATTCACACTCTCGCCCGCCGCGAGTGTGGAACCGTTGACCACGAAAGGATTTGCGCTTGCACCTAAACCATTTGTCCCCACGGCATTATACAGCACGTTGGTTAAACCCGACACGACGATGCGCGCCGAGGCGACGGCATTTGTGCCCACGTTCGACAATTGAATCCATTGCTCCACCAATCCATCTTGCAGATCGAGACTCTGCGCGGAATTGGTGGTCACCACAAGCTGGCCCGCTAGATAATTTTCCACAACGATATTGGTGACAGCCGTGTTGTTGGTGGGGTTGGGGTCCGTGATGTTCGCCGAGTTGATCGCCGCGGAGAAGGCCCACGTCCCTGCGTTTGTGGGTTGAACGCGCAGGAAGAAGTTCTCGGTAGCGCCGTTCGCCAGCGTGCCCAGGCCAAAAAGCACGTTGCTGCCGGACTGGGTGTAGGTCTGGCTCGACGGCAGGACGCTGATGAACCGCACGCCGGGCGGCAGGCCATTCGTGAGAAACACGGCGGGCGCGCTGCTCGGCCCGAGGTTGCTCACCGTCACGCCGTAGGAGAAGTAGTCATTGGTGATCACCGCCTGCGCGGGGCCGGTCATCGAGACGGCCAGATCCGCCTGGGCCGGGGGGGCGTTGGTGACCTGGGTGAGAATGTTCGTGGACAGAACGTTCGGGGACACCCCCGGTACGACGACGCTGATCGCATTATCGATGACACCTGTGCTTGTGGACTGCACCGTGACTGTCAATTGGGCGACGGCGCTGAAAACGGTCGGATCAATGTCGAATATGGCGGTGGTGGAGTTTGTGAGATACAGGCCGCTCGCAGGGGAGGCGCTCACGAACTGGACCGGGCCGGACAAGGCGTTTGTGACGAAGGCAATCAAGCCCGTCCCATTGGTGAGGGAGATCGTGTAGGTCAGCGAACCGTTGGTCCCGATGGAATTGGCGGAAGCGGCCGCGGAAAAGCTGAAGTTCTGCGCGTTCGCTCGAGGGGAGACGGTGGCCAACCCGAGCACAAGGAATGCAATCAATCGAAAGCCGGGGGCAACCTTCATGTTCAGCGGGTTTTACTGTTTAGTTCCAGTCGCATTTTTAGCAACCGCTGCCTCGCTGTCCAGAGCAAAGTTTTGGGCCACCAGGGCTGATCCAAGCAAGTGGCGATATCGGGGTGGCGACGGCTCGTCGCCAGGACCCCCGGGATTTCTGTAACCTGACGGGCGACGAGCCGTCGCCACCCCACTCCCGGATTAATTTTGACCCCCCGCGCAACTTTCCTTATTTTTGCGTGTATCTAACAAACAAAGACCGACGGTCGGAATCCTAATTGAATGGCGTTCGTATCGCTCAAAGAGTTCTTTGCCCGCATGGGACTGGTGACTTCCGCACAGTTCGATGCGCACAACAAAGCCTGGCGCGTGGCGGTGGAAAACGGCTCGCAAGAGTCGTTGCTGGTGTTTATTTGCCGCGAGCGGGGCATCGCCGAGGATGTGTTCCTGCAGAAACTCGCGCAGGCTCTCAATTGGCCCTACCTCGAACTGCCAAAACTGGAGATTCCCGCCCAGGCGAGGACCCGGATTTCCACGAAGGTGGCGTTCCAGCATTCCGTGCTTCCCACGAACGTGTCCGACGGCACGGTGCAGGTCGCGGTGAGCAATCCGTTCGACACCGCCATGCTTAATGCCGTCCGGTTCGACGCCCGAGGGCCGGTGCAATTTGCGCTTTCCCCCCGGGTTGAAATTGAAAAGGCCCTGAAAAAATACTACGGCGTGGGGGCCGAGACGCTCGACGAAATGGGCACGGGCGACGAGGAGCCGCTCGAGCTGCTGATCGGCGACAAGGAGATCACCGAGGGCGAACAGGAGGCGAGCGTCATCAAGTTCGTCAACCAGGTCATCTGGGAGGCCTACAAGGACCGCGCCACGGACATCCATCTGGAGCCGCAGGAAGACGAGTTGCGCATCCGCTACCGCATCGACGGCATCCTGCACCAGACGCCGATGCCACCGCAGCTCAAGCGATTCCAGGCTGCGATCATTTCCCGCATCAAAGTCATGAGCGGGATGAACATCTCCGAGAAGCGCCTGCCCCAGGATGGACGCATCAATGTCCGCATCAAGGGCGAGGAGATCGACATTCGTGTTTCCACCGTGCCGACGGTTTACGGGGAGAGTGTTTCGCTGCGCCTGCTTTCGCGCGGCAAGATATTCCTCAGCCTGGACAAGCTTGGATTTTCGCCGCAGGACGAAACGGCGATTCGCGAACTCATCATCAAACCTCACGGCATCCTGCTCGTGACGGGCCCGACCGGTTCCGGCAAGTCCACCTCGCTCTACGCGATGCTGAGCACGATCAACTCGGTGCACAAACGCATCATCACCATCGAGGAGCCCGTCGAATACGAACTCAAGGGCATCAATCAAATCTCGGTGAGGCCGGAGATCGGGCTGACCTTCGCGATGGGGCTGCGGCACATTTTGCGCCAGGATCCGAATGTGATCATGGTGGGTGAGATTCGCGATCTGGAAACGGCTGAAATCGCCATTCGCGCCGCGCTGACGGGCCATCTGGTCTTCAGCACGCTCCACACAAACGATGCGCCGAGCGCCTTCACACGCCTGATCGACATGGGCATCGAGCCGTTCCTCGTGGCTTCGTCCGTCGAGGCCGTCATGGCCCAGCGCCTCGTGCGCACGATCTGTCCGATCTGCAAGACAGAGCAGAAAGTCGAGCGTGGCTACCTGAAGAAGATCGGTTTTCCCGAGGAGGCAATTCACACGACGCAATTCATGCGGGGCGCCGGGTGCGGGGAGTGCCGCCAGTTGGGCTACCAGGGGCGGCTGGCCATTTACGAGCTGTTGCTCCTGAACGAGGCGTTGCGCCCGCTGATTCTGGGCCGCGCCGCCGCCACCACCATCGCGCAAAAAGCGATGGAGCAGGGGATGCGCACGCTGCGCACGGACGGCTGGAACAAGGTCAAGGGCGGCATCACGACGATCGAAGAGGTGCTGCGGGTCACGCAAATCGAGGAACACCTGGACGCGCTGGTGGAGGACAAGGCCGCCGTGGCCGCCAAACGATAATGTTGAGAGTCATGGACAAATGGATCCGATGCGGAACGGGGAATGAAGCACGCCGGCGCGGCGGGGTGACGCCCTTCATTCTTCCCGCCTCATCCCGCCTTTTCTGATATGGCGCGCTGGCATTCTTGCAATGTGCTCCAGGTGGGCGCGGATTCGCGCCACCTCTGGCAATTCGACGCGCAGTCGTTCGCGTTGAGCCGGGAAGAGGTCGTTCGAACCGGCGAACCGTTGCCGGCCATGATGGTCGGCAAGAGCTGGAGTTCGCTCTGGCGAAACAAATTGAACGTGGCCTGGCTGCCGCCCGAAAACGTCTTCATCCGGGTGGCCCACTTTCCACCGAGCAGCCCCGAGGAGACCCGCGCAATGGTCGAATTGCAATTGGAGAAGCTTTCGCCCATCCCCGTCACCCAGGCGGTCTGGACCATGCACCTGCTCCCGCATTCTGGCGCCGGTCCGGGCGGCGGCAAAGCCGAAGCGAGCCCCATGCAGACCGTGGTCGTTACCGTCGCCGCCCGAAGCGCGGTCGAGGAATTCCTCGGGGGCCTCGAAGGGCAGGGATATATGGCCGATCGCCTGGAGGTGCCGGTGCTGGATCAATTGCACTCGACAACGGTGAAGGGGGATGGCGTTTGGATTTATCCCAGGCCCGGCGCGTCGAACACCGCGTTCGTGGCGTGGTGGTACGGCGGCTTGCTGCAGAACCTGGATCTGCTGGCATCCCCCGCGGGTCCCGGCCGCGCCGCCGCGTTGAAGGATCAACTGATGCAAATGGCCTGGGCCGGCGAACTCGAAGGCTGGCTCACGTCGCCTCCCTCCTGGCATCTGGTCGCCGATCCCGTCACCGCGAAGGAATGGGAGCCGGCGTTGCGCGAGGGCTTGGAACAGTCGATCGCGGTCCTCGCTCCTTTGTCCGACACCGAACTGGCGGCATTGACCGCCCGACGGGGCGCGGAGGCTGATTCGGCCGACAATCTGCTGCCCGCCGAGTTTGCGGCGGGTTACCACCAGAAGTATGTGGACCGGCTTTGGATGACCGGGCTGGGCGCGACGCTCGTCCTGTATGTGATCGGGTGTGTGATTTACTTCATTGCGGTCGGATTCCTGAGTTATCAGACCACTGGCGTGGAAAAGCAGGTGGATGCGATCAGCCAGTCCTACACGAATGCCCTTCAAATCAAGGCGCGCTTCGCCGTCCTCAAGGACCGGCAGGATCTCAAGTATGCGGCGCTGGATTGCTGGGAGGCGATTGCGGAAGCCATGCCCGAAGGCCTGACGCTGGATGCGCTGAATTTCAGCGATGGCCGGAAGATCACGCTCAGCGGGACGGCGCCGGCCAATGAAGTGACCGGGGTCATTGATTTCAGCGGCAAGCTGCGCAAGGCGACAGCGCAGGGCCTGCCACTGTTCAGTTCCAGCGGCGGCGATGCCCTTCAGACCCACGTGAATGGAGGAGCCGGGATGCTGAATTGGAGTTTCGGGCTGGAGCTCAAGCGGGGGGAAATGCCATGAACGAGTATTTCTCCCGCCTGAACCCTTCCGAGCGCCGCTTCGTCGTCGTCGTCGCCCTCCTGCTCTTTATCGTCGTCAATCTCTTCTGGGTGTGGCCGCATTTCTCGGATTGGGGAAACCTGAAAGGCCGCCTCGAGGGTGCGCGTCTGAAGCTGGCAACTTATGAGGCTGCGATCCAGCAGTCGGATCGGGTCAAACCCGAGCTGAGCAAGATGGAAAGCGACGGGATGTCCGTGCCGGCGGAGGACCAGTCGCTTGAATTCATGCGGACGATCCAGTCCCAGGCGGGGCAATCCGGTGTCGGGATCACCGGGTACGGGCACCAGACCTCGCGGACGAACGACCAGTTTTTCGCCGAGCAGACTCAGACCATTTCCGGAGTCGCCACCGAAAAGCAGCTTGTGGCCTTTTTGTACGAACTCGGTTCGGGAACTTCCCTGGTTCGCGTCCGGTCGTTGTCCGTGCACCCCGACCAGAGCCAGCAGCAATTGAACGTCAACGTCACGCTCGTGGCCAGCTACCAGAGTCATCCCAAAACGCAGGCCTCCGCCACCGCCAGCAAAACGCCGCCAGCCAGGACGGCGCCGCCGCTGCTCAACCCATCGAGTTTGAACCAACCAAGGCCGAAACAACCATGAAAAGAATCTCACCCCTGATCCTGTCGCTCTTTCTGGCTTCCTGCGCCCAACCTCCGCCCCGTAATTTCGCGCCGTATGGATCCGAAACCCGGCCCCGCCCGGCGTCCCCGGTCCCGCCCCAGACGGCGACGACGGCGCCCCCCGAACCGGCCGCCGTCGCCTCGATCCCGGCGGTGACCCCGGCGATGCCGGCTTCATCGAAGTCGCAAGGCCGGGCGCCGTCGATTCCCGCGGCGACGAACGTCCTGGCAGGAGCCGGGACAGTGGAAACGAACGAACCCTCCGGCGCCGGTCGAACAGTCGAAGAATTGATCCCCGCCGGGACCATCAATTTCCCCGCCACCGACCTGAACCAGGTCCTCCAGATTTATTCGGAACTCGTGAACCGGACGGTATTGCGGCCCGCCAATCTACCGGCGCCGCTGATCACGCTGAAGACGCAGACGCCACTGACGAAGAAGGAGGCCATCGAGGCGTTCGACGCGGTGCTCGAAATGAACGGCATAACCATGATCAACATTGGAGACAAGTTTGTGAAGGCCGTGCCCACCACCCAGGCCAACCAGGAAGGCGCCCCCTTCAATAAACTGGATGCCGCGCAACTGCCTGAGGTCGGCCAGTACGTCACCCACGTCGTCCAGTTGAAATACGTCAAGCCGAGCGAAATGGTGCCGGTGCTTCAGCCCTTTTCCAAACTCCAGGGATCGCTCCTGCCGATTGACACCAGCCAAATCCTCGTCCTGCGCGACTATTCAGAGAACATCAAGCGCATGCTGGAGATGATCAAGGAGATCGACGTCTCCGTGCCGTCGGAATTCGTTTCCGAGGTCATTCCGATCAAGTATGCAAAGGCGTCTGACATCTCCGACGCGTTGAACAGTCTGGGCGGCGGGGGTGGCGGCACGAGCATCGGACGCAGCAGCGCGGGCGCCACCGGGCGTACCGGGGGGGCGACGTTGCGTCCGGGTTCACCGGGCTACGCCACGGGTGGCGCGGGCGTCAACTCACAAATGGGCGCGCAAGGGACGACCACCCCGCCGGGCGCCGCCGGGCAGACTGCAGCCCCAGGCAGCAGTTTCACCGATCGATTGCGCAGCATTATCAAGGGCGCCTCGAGTTCGGGCGACCTGCAGATCATCGGCCAGACCAAGATTATCGCCGACGAACGCAGCAATTCACTGTTGATTTTCGCCAGCCGCCCGGACATGGACATGATCAAGAGCATCGTGGCAAAGCTGGACGTCGTGCTGGCCCAGGTGCTTATCCGAACGGTGATACTGGACGTCCAGTTGAACAACGGATGGAATTACAGCCTCAGCGCGGGTGAGGACCCAAGGACGACCGGTGCTTACACTCTGGGCGGCACAGCCAATTCGTCGGATGTCTCGGGGAATACGCCGCTGAACACATTAGCCCAATTTTTCAGCGGAATTGCGACCACCAACATGACCACTGCCCTGCCGGCTTCGCAGGGTTTGGGCTATTTTGGGCGCTACAAGGGAGGCGTCGATATTGCTTTACAGGCGGCCGCCAGCGACTCGCGCATCAATGTGGTTCAAACACCCCAGATTCTGACCACCCACGCCACACCCGGCTCCATTTTCGTGGGCAGCACCGTTCCCTACATCACCAGCAGTTATTATGGCGGTTACGGCGGTTCGCCGAGTTCCTCTTACCAGCAATTGCAGGTCGGCGTCGGATTGACGGTCACGCCCTACATCAACCAGGACGGCCTTGTGGTGATGGAGATCAACGAAACCATCGATGAAATCAGCGGTTCCATCGCCATCGCAAACGTCGGCAACGTTCCCACGACCACCAGCCGTCAAATCTCAGCCGAAGTTGCCGTCCGCGACGGGGAAAGCATCGTGTTGGGTGGTTTCGTGCGCAACTCGGACAACAAGTCGAGCTCGGGCGTTCCGATTCTGAGAGATATTCCGATCCTGGGCGCCCTGTTCGACAGCAAATCGGACACCAAGCAGCGCGAGGAGCTGCTGGTTTTGATGGAGCCCAAAGTGTTGAGGACTCCGGACATCGCGGCGCTTGAGGCTACAAATGAGAGAAAGACCATGCCGGGCGTTCGAAATGCGGAAGCGGAAATAAGGCGGGACGAGAAAAAAGCCATGGAACTGCAGGACAAAGACGAGCGCCGCTGGAAAGCGTTGGATGCCAAGGAAAATAACAAGCTCGACTCCGAGCCGCAGTATTCGACTCCGCCGCCCTAGAGCAATTCCCGGCGTGTATCAAGGCCCCGCTTGCGGCGGCGGGTTGGGGGGCTGAGGCCCCGGATAACCCGGAATGGCGCGAGACCCCGCCCCGCCTGGCAGGGGCGACATCCGAAGTGTCCGCGTGGGAATCCGCTTCATGTCGCCGCCCTGGGGCGCGGGTTCGGGATTCTGCCCCGTTGACATCCGGTTCGGCAGCCTGGGCCGTAATCCCTGCTGCTGCGGCGTCGGAGTGTTCGAAGGCTTCATGCCATCTTCGGCCAAATCCAGCGTTTGAATTGTGCCGTGGTTGTTGAATTTGGCGATGCCGGCTGTGTTGTCGATCTCGAGCACCTCGATGTCTCCGTCCCGCTGGCCTTCGGTGAGGATGTAGGATTCCTCCTTTGCGGGCGCCGGCGGTGTGGGCGGCAATTGCACTTTGAACAGCACCCGCTTGTTGCCGAGGATTGTGGTGAAGCCGGTCAGCGTGATCTTTGGCGGGGGCGCGGCTGGCGGGACCAACGTCGCGGGATCCACCGGCGGCTTCAGGTCAAACACATTGCGGTCTATGATTCCCTGATACGGATTGTCCGGTACGTCGGCGCTGAGTACCTGCGTTCCCATGCCCAGGAGCACGCTGACCCAAATGCGAACCATCGCTCTTCCACCCGGCGTCATGGCAGGAATATAGCAATCTTCCGACCAAACACCACGCAGAAGTTTTGGTTGCGACACGACGCGTCGGCGTTGCCGTGCGCAGCAACCGGCTCATCGAAAGCCTCCAATCCCCGAAAATCGGGACGCATGGGGACCATGATCCTTGTGGCCGCCACTATGAATTGGCGGATCCGTCTCGCGGTGGCAATCTCCGCCGTTTCACAACGGCGGCCACGCAGGCTCGGTTCCTGGAGACAGCCGCCGGGGTCTGACAGAAAAGCGGCGACCCAAGTCAACAGGCGTCTCAATAAGCGGCCTGCGCCCCCTTGATCGAGCGCTTTCGCATCCAGGGCATCAAACCGCGCAACCGCGCCCCGACTTTTTCTATCGAATGATTTTCACCCTTCTTGAGCAGCGCGTGATACTTCCGGTATCCGCCCTTGTACTCGGCGATCCAGCCCCGGGCGAATTTGCCCGATCGAATATCTTTCAGCGCCGCCTTCATCCTCCTTTTCACGCTCGCGTCGATGATTTTCGGGCCCACGCTGACGTCGCCCCACTTGGCGGTTTCGGAAATCGAAAAGCGCATGCCGCTGATGCCGGATTCGTTCATCAAATCCACGATCAGCTTCAGTTCATGGAGGCATTCGAAATAAGCCATCTCGGGCTGGTAACCGGCTTCGACGAGCGTTTCATAGCCCGCCTGCACCAGCGCCGAAAGGCCGCCGCACAGGACGGTTTGCTCGCCGAACAGGTCCGTCTCCGTTTCCTCCCGGAAACTCGTTTCAATCACCCCGGCACGCGTCGCTCCAATGCCTTTGGCCCACGCCAGCGCCACTTTCTTCGCCCGACCGCTCGGATTCTGGTACACGCCAATCAACGCCGGCACGCCTTTGCCCTCGACGTACTGCCGGCGCACGATGTGGCCGGGCCCTTTCGGCGCCACCAGGATGACGTCCACGTTCTTCGGCGCGATGACGGTCTTGAAATGGATCGCAAAGCCGTGCGAGAACAGCAGCGTCTTGCCCGGAGTCAGGTTCGGCGCAATGTCCTTTTCGTAAACCCGCGCCTGTTTCGTGTCCGGCACGGCGACGAAAATGACATCGGCGCTTTTCACCGCCTCCGCCGTCCGGACCACTTTGAATCCCTTTTCCTTCGCCGCGGGAATGGACTTGCTGCCTTCGTACAGCCCGACGATGACGTTGAGTCCGCTGTCCTTGAGGTTAAGCGCGTGCGCGTGGCCCTGGGACCCGAAGCCCAGCACCGCCAGTCTTTTGCCTTTGAGCACACCTAAATCCGCGTCTTTATCCGAGTAAACTTTTGCAGGCATTGATCGTTCCAATATGTTGGTTTCAGCGTCCGCCTTCCCCGGCTCCGGGCATGCCCGGCGTCGCGACCGTCCGCGCTGCGCGGTGAAGACGAATTCGAACCGAGTGTGAAGTCTTTGCGACCGGCGCGCAAGAAAGTCTTTCGGATGCCGGGCTTTCGCCAGGGCTGGTTCATGAAGGTGGTGATATCTGGGTGGGGACGTCTCCAGGATCCATTGAGTTTCTGTAACCTGAATGGGGACGAGGCCGTCCCCCCACCGTCATGAACTGGCCTTGGGCTTTCGCACGTCATGCCCTCAGGCGTCTGACTGCGTGCGCGCCAGGGCGACTTTTCCCGTGCGTGTCAGATTGGTGATGCGGAAGGGCTTCATCAACTCGATGAATTTCTCCACCTTGTCCTCGGTCCCGGTGATCTCAATCATCAAGCCCTTCGGCTGCACATCGACGATTTTGCCGCGGAAAATGTCGCTGATCTGCATCACCTCGGCCCGATTCTTCGAGTCCACGGAGATCTTCACCAGAATCAGTTCGCGGTCCACATACTCGCCCTCACGGAAGTCGTGGACCTTGATGACATCAGGCAATTTGTTGAGCTGTTTGACGATTTGCTCCATCGTGGCTTCGTCGCCGTGCGTGACGATCGTCATGCGCGAGGCGGTCGCGTCCTGCGTCGGCGCGACGTTGAGCGTGTCGATGTTGTAACCGCGGCCGCTGAACAGCCCGGCCACGCGGGTCAGCACACCGAACTTGTTTTCCACCAGAACCGAAATTGTGTGTCTCATAAATCCCCGCCGAGGAGGGGAGGTGGAAGCTAGCAACCCGCCTCGCGGCGGTCAATTTGCGATTTTTGATTCCCGATCCGGACTACGGCGACACCCCGCCGCATGAGTCGCAACCCGGCAAGTCAAAAAAACGGATTGTGCTGCTTCTCTTCCGCAACGGTTGACAGCGGTCCGTGCCCGGGGCAGAGCAGGGTGTCCGCCGGGAGGGAAAGAATTTGCTCGCGGATCTTTTGCTTTGCCAATCCTCCCTGCTGCGGGGCGCCCCCCATCGATCCCGCAAAAATCGCGTCGCCCACAATCGCCACGTGCGGTGCGTCCTCGGGCCAGTTGCCAACGATGTAGGTCACGCCGTCTTCGGCGTGGCCGGGGGTGTCCCGGTTCGTGATGCGCAGGCTGCCGAGATGAATGCAATCGTTGCGCCGGTTCCGCTGCTGCGGCGGGGCGCTCCTGGCGTCCGTGTGCAGATGGATTTTGGGAAAGCGGCCGCGGATTCCCTCCAGGCCGGCCACGTGATCGTGATGCGTGTGCGTGATGAAAAGGTGATTGAGCTGGAGTTGGTTTTCTTCCACCAGTTTTAACACCGGCCCGGCGTCCCAGCCGGTGTCGAACACCGCCGCCTCGCGCGTGACTTCGTCCCAGACCAGGTAACAATGCACCGTATTGCCGCCCTCCGTCGTGCTGATTTGCCGCAGCTCCCGCCAGGTGCCCAAATCTTTCCCGCCAGGCAGCCAACCTTTCGCAATCGCCTCCAGCTTGCCGGGGTTCAGTTGAAGAAGCGGAGCCAGCGCGTCGAATTGGAGGCTCCCGGCACCTTTGCCCGAATCCTCAAACGCAGCCAGTCCGGCGTCGTTCAAGCCCGCCGCAGTCGCGGCGGCTCCGGCGGGAACGCCTGCCATCGCCCGGGCCTTGCGAATGATGTCGCCCGCATGATCTTCCAGGTTCATGGACGAAACGGTATCCAGCCCGGGCCGGAGTTACAAGTTGCAGGTTTGCAAGGAAAGAGTTGCCAAATCCGACGGCTGTGGCAGGTTACAACCATATTTTGACATAAGAGCAGCAACAAATGGAACATTATGAATAAACCGACGATTGTAACCTATCTGAAGCCGACTTGTGGCTGGAGCCAGGGTGTGCGGGCGGTCCTGCGCAAGTACGACCTGTCCTTCGAGGACCGTGATATCATCAACGACCCGCTGCAGCGCCAGGAAATGATCGAGAAGAGCGGCCAGATGCTGAGCCCCTGCGTCGAGATCAACGGCCACATGCTTGCGGACGTGAGCGGTGATGAAGTGGAAGCGTACCTGCTGGCCAAGGGGCTGGTGCAATCGTCGGACCGAGTGGCTGACGCTCCGACGAACCAGCCGTGCGCTCACGAGATGCCGGAGTCCGCGCCGCTGCAGTTCCGGAGCTGAACTCGCTTTGTTTTCAGATTTCGGCCGCGAAGGTCATGCCTTCGCGGTTTTTTTATTACGCGATAGCGGAGCGGCGACGGCTCGTCGCCTGTCTCTCTTGAGTTTTTGGAAACTTCCCATGGCGACGAGCCGTCGCCACCCCGTCCCATCGGGTGCATCTTGACACTGTCCTTACCCGCAGACTCGAATTTGCTGCTTTCTAACGAATTTCACGGTTTCCCTCAAAATCAAGGACAGTGTCAAGATGCACCCGTCCCATCCCTGTGCCGACAATGAAGTTGATACTTTGTGGCAAGTGCAGCACTTTTCGTGGATGCAAGTGTCGAAGTCGGCCGCCGCGATGCAACACATGGCGGAACGCTGGGGGCGGCAGGGTGTGCGCATCGGATTTGTGCCGACGATGGGGTGTTTGCATGCGGGACACCTCAGCCTGATGAGGCGCGCCCGCCGGGAAGCCGGCAGCCGCGGCAAGGTCGTGGTGAGCATTTACGTGAATCCGACGCAGTTTGGGCCGAAGGAGGATTTTTCCCGCTACCCTCGCGACTTGAAACGCGATTTGAAACTGTGCCGGGCTGCCGGTGTGGACGCCGTGTTCGCGCCGCCGGACGGGCAGATGTATCACGCCGGCGCCGGCGGCCACGACAGCACTTTCGTTGTGGAAGAGCGATTGTCGCAGCGAATGGAGGGGGCGGCGCGCCCCGGGCATTTTTGCGGCGTGACGACCGTGGTGGCGAAATTGTTCAACATCGTGCGGCCGGACGTTGCGGTGTTTGGCGCGAAGGATTATCAGCAGGTGGCGGTGGTCCGGCGGATGGTCCGGGACCTTTTTTCCCCCGTCAGAATCGTCGTCGCGCCGACGGTGCGCGAGCCGGACGGGCTGGCCATGAGTTCGCGCAACACGCGCCTGAAAGGCGATTTGCGGGCGCAGGCGGCGGCGCTCTGGCGCGCGATCCGAAGGGCGCAGGCGGTGGTCCGGCAATCGACAGCCCCGGTCCCGGCAAAGCGCCTGAGAGCGGAAGTGGAAAAGTTGATCGACAGGGAACCAGCAGCGCGCCTGGATTACGTTGAATTTTTTGAACCGGAGACCTTGCTCCCGGTGACAGGAGTCCGGCGCGGCACCCAGATGGCGTTGGCGGCGTGGGTTGGGAAAACCCGGCTGATCGACAACGCGCGTCTGTGAACAACGTTTGATGAGGCAGTTTGATTATCTGGTTCTGGGCAGCGGCATCGCGGGCCTTTCCTTCGCGTTGAAGGTGGCGCCGCGCGGGCGCGTTGCCGTCATCACCAAGAAAAACAAGGCCGAATCGAACACCAACTACGCCCAGGGCGGCATTGCTTCGGTCACCAGCAAGGAGGATTCCTTCGAGATGCACGTGCGCGACACGCTCCAGGCGGGAGCGGGACTGTGCCGGGAGGAGGTCGTGCGGACGATCGTGCAGGAGGGCCCGCCGCGGATCCAGGAGTTGATCGAGATCGGGATGAAGTTCAGCGAGCGCGAGGCCGCCGGCGCCAACGGCGAGCGCGAACTGGACCTTGGCAAGGAAGGCGGCCATTCCAAGCGCCGCATCCTGCACGCAAAGGACGTGACCGGCCGCGAAATCGAACGCGCGCTCCTGGCCGCCATCGCTGCGCAACCCAATGTCGAGATGTTCGAGAACCATTTCGCCATCGACCTCGTCACCCGCCAGAAGCTGGGCTGCCCGGGCGGGAACCGGTGCCTCGGGGTTTACGTGCTCGACAAGCGCTCCGGCCAGGTGGAGACCTTTGCGGCGCCGGCAACCCTGCTGGCGACGGGAGGCTGCGGGAAAGTTTATCTCTACACCACCAACCCCGACATCGCGACCGGGGACGGCGTGGCCATGGCGTATCGCGCGGGCGCCGGCATCGCGGACATGGAGTTCATCCAGTTCCACCCGACCTGCCTCTACCATCCGAGAGCCAAATCCTTCCTCATCAGTGAAGCCGTGCGCGGGGAAGGCGGCGTCCTGAAAACGATCGACGGCCGGGAATTCATGGACGGCTATCATCCGCTGAAATCACTGGCCCCGCGGGACGTCGTCGCGCGCGCCATCGACAGCGAGATGAAAAAGAGCGGCGCGGATTTCGTCGTGCTCGATATCTCGCACCGGCCGGCGGAGTTCATTCTCCAGCGGTTTCCGAACATCCACAAGACCTGCCTCCAATACGGGATCGACATCACCCGGGAGCCCATCCCGGTCGTTCCGGCGGCGCATTACCAATGCGGCGGCGTCGTGACGAACGTGGACGGCGAAACCGGGATTCCGGGGCTCTATGCCGTCGGTGAAGTGGCCTGCACCGGCCTGCACGGCGCGAACCGGCTGGCGAGCAATTCCTTGCTGGAGGCCATCGTTTGCGCGCATCGCGCCGCCGCCAAAACCGCCTCCGCCCGGCTCGACCCGGCCGATGACGCCATTCCACAGTGGCAATCCGGCCAGGCGACGAATCCGGACGAGATGGTGGTGGTGTCGCATAATTGGGATGAAATCCGGCGCTGCATGTGGGATTACGTCGGCATCGTCCGCACCGACAAACGCCTCGAGCGCGCGCAAAAGCGCATCGCCAATCTCCAGGAGGAGATTCAGCAGTATTACTGGGACTTCATCGTGACGGGCGATCTCCTGGAGTTGCGCAACATTGCAACCGTCGCGGAACTGATCGTGCGGAGCGCGCTGGAACGGCCCGAGAGCCGCGGGTTGAATTACAACCTCGATTATCCGCGGCCGAACCCGGACTGGGCCCAGCGCGACACGGTGCTGAGGAAGCAGACCTAGCCGTCCCTGCTTCTTGATTCACCGGCGAAGAAACATCCAACATTCAACATCGGACTCCCAACACCCAACGGGAAAAAAGTAGCAGACTCTCCGTTGGATGTTGGTTGTTCAATATTGGATGTTTCGGTCCGTTACTCGGCTTGGCCGGAACGATTCCGTTGAAAAGGGGGAGAACACGCGCCCTCGCGTGTTCCGACCGGCGCCCTCGCCGGTCGGTTCGATCGCAGCAGCACGAACCGAATGGTGCGACTGGCTCCGAGGCTCCAAGTGGCGGGCGAGGGCGCCCGCCACCGCACCCGAGGCGGGTGCGCTCCCCAGAATAACGGAATCGTTCCGGCTTAGCCTTTTGGCGGCGGTTTCGGACCGTTCCAGTGCTGGAACACAATTGTTGCGGTCCCGATCATCCCGAGCGCGAGAGCCACTCCCCAGTTCACCTGGTAGAGCAGCAATCCGCCCAGCAGGGCGAGGATCAGCGGCAGTGTCCGGTCGAGAGACTGGCCGCCCAGGCCGCGCTGGAGCAGGGCGAACAGGCTGACCGCGGCGATCAGGCCTCCCGCGGCCAGCATCGTCATGGATACGGCAAAACTGACGTCCACCCTCTCGGGCCACCGTTCCGTGGCGCTGGAGATCCGGCCCAGCCAGAGGGTGAACCCAAAAAACACAGCCAGCAGGATCAGAAATGTTCGAGTTTTCATGGCATCGAATGGTCGGCAATCCGTCGAACCGGGAACAACCAGAGCCGGTTCGAAGGGCAAAAGTCAAGCCACAGACGCGTTCGCAAGCTTTACGCGAAGGTATGAACTTGGTAAGTGACTGCTGTGCCAAAGCCGCTAACTGTTGAATTGCTGCAGAAGGAAGCTTCCAGCTTCGCCAAAACCGAGTCGAAACACCCGGAACCCAGTCTGTTCGGTGTCACCGACGGTAAGGCGGTCGGCACTTACTTGGAGCACAAATTCCAAACTGTTCTCCAGAAGCGATACGCCTACGGACGAGGCAACTCAGCCAAGGGAATTGACTTTCCAGAGCTTGGCGTGGACATCAAAGTCACGAGCATTCGCCAGCCACAATCTTCCTGCCCGTTCAAGAGTGCCCGGCAGAAAATCTACGGTCTCGGCTACTCGTTGCTCGTGTTCGTTTACAACAAGCGAGACGACGAGAAGTCTAAAACTGGCAGGCTGCACATCCAGCACACAATCTTCGTTCAGAAAGAGCGGACAGCAGACTACCAAACGACATCAGGGCTTCGCCATCTGATTGAGAACAAGGCCAACCGTGATGACATTCTCGCCTTCTTCCAGGAGCGGATGCTGCCGGCAGATGAAGTCGAAGCGGAATCGCACGCCGACGAAGTGCTTCGCTCTCCGCCTGAAGCCGGCTACCTGACTGTCTCAAACGCGTTGCAATGGCGGCTGCAATATAGTCGCGTCATTGAACAAGCCGGCAAAGTTGGCGGCATCCTGCGGCTCGTATGAAAACAAGTGCCAAGATCGAGTTTGGTGATTTTCAAACGCCGCTGGCGTTGGCGCGGGAAGTCTGCTCTTTGCTGGATCAGCAAGGAGTCGAAGCTGATTCAATCCTTGAGCCGACTTGTGGGATTGGTGCGTTCCTCGTCGCGGCCGCCGAAGCCTATCCGAAAGCACGGCTGTTTGGGTGGGACATCAACTGCGATTACATCGAGCAGACCAATACAGCATTGGTCCAAGCGGGCGCAGCGAAGCGGGCATCCACCGGCCAGCGGGATTTCTTCGACCACGATTGGGAAGCGGAAGTGGCGGGCCTGCGCGGCTCCCTACTTGTGTTGGGGAATCTGCCGTGGGTTACCAACGCGGCAGTTTGCGGCATGAACGGCACAAATCTCCCGGCGAAGGAAAATTTCCAAGGCTTTCGTGGCATCGAGGCCCGCACCGGGAAATCCAACTTCGACATTTCTGAGTGGATGCTCATCCGGCTGGTCAAGGCATTGCGCGGACGAAACGCGACCATCGCGATGCTTTGCAAGACGGCCACCGCAAGAAAGCTGCTGCGCTTCGCCTGGCAGAACGATGGCAGGATCGCGAGCGCGTCACTCCGCCGTATTGACGCGAAGAAACACTTCGGTGCGTCGGTGGACGCCTGCCTTTTGCTTGCGCGCACCGGCGAAGCCGGGCCTGCTGAAGGGGACGTTTTCGACGAGCTCGCCGCAAGGCGGCGTGCAACGACCTTCGGCCTGGCCGGGCGGGATCTGGTTTCCGACATCCGCACCTATCGCCGCCTGAAACATCTGGAAGGACTCTGCCCGTATCAATGGCGTTCCGGGGTAAAACACGACTGCGCTTCGGTAATGGAGCTGCGGCGAACCAACGGAAATGCGCTCCAGAACAAACTGGGTGAAGTCATCAGTATCGAATCCGATTATTTATTCCCGCTGCTGAAATGTTCCGACCTTGCCAATAGCCGCATCGAGCCGACAAGGTTTGTCGTCGTGACTCAGAGGCGTGTGGGTGAAGACACCGCCATCATTGCAAGCACAGCCCCGCGCACCTGGCGCTATCTCGACTCTCATCGCAAGTTTTTTGAGGCTCGAAAGAGTTCCATCTACAGCGGTCGCGCCCCCTTCGCACTCTTCGGCATCGGCGACTACGCCTTCGCACCATGGAAGGTTGCGGTGTCCGGACTGCACCGAAGGCCACGGTTCGAGTTGGTCGGGCCGGTCGAAGAAAAGCCTGTGCTGTTTGACGATACTTGCTACTTCGTGCCCTTCGAGAACAAGTACGAGGCGCAAGTTGTCGCCGCGATTGTGAACTCGGAGCCATGCCGGCAATTCCTGGCATCGCTCACTTTCTCGGACTCAAAGCGCCCCATTACGGTTGAACTGCTCCAACGGCTCAACATTGGCGCCATCGCTGAGGAGGCCGGCCTCGCCGATGATTGGGCTGCGTCACGGAATCAGCCGACAGGTCACTCGGAGCAATCTGTTTCACTCCAATCTGAGTTTGTGATGGAGCGACCCGCAAAAGCAATTTGAACGTCATCGCCGAAAACGCCGTCTTGCACATCCCAAGTGCCCTTTTTGCTGGGATTCATGAAGGTACCGCGTTGAAGCGCCTTCGGAACGCGGCCCAAACGCCCCTTCAAAAAATCCTCAAAGAAACCTGTTGCGCTGATTGTTGCGTTTGTTATATTCCCCGCTCCGTTTCCCCCGAACCGGCGGAACGGACAGCATAACCTGCGAAACCGATAACTGGCCTCCGGCTGGGGGCAGGATTGATGGCTTCGCTCTCCAAGTAGCTGACTTGGGAACGGTATTGATTTTATGCCAGTAAAGACATTTAGACCGCTGACGCCGTCCACACGATACGTCACGTTTGCGGACTACAGCGCCGTGACCAAGACCACGCCCGAAAAGAGCCTGGTCGAGATCCGGAAGAAAAGCGGCGGACGTAACTGTTACGGCCGCGTCACGGCGCGGGGCATCGGCGGCGGTCACAAGCAGAAAATCCGCATCGTGGATTTCAAGCGGAACAAGCACGGCGTGGAAGCCACGGTGTCGGCGATTGAATATGATCCGGGGCGCACGGCGCTTCTGGCGCTGCTGCAATACCAGGATGGCGAGAAGGCCTATATCGTTGCTCCCGCCGGCATGCAGGTTGGCGCGAAACTGATGAGCGGTCCGACGGCCCCTGCGGAGCTGGGCAATTGCCTCCCGCTGAAGTCCATTCCCGTCGGCATCGCCATTCACAACATCGAGTTGACCCCCGGTCGCGGCGCTCAGATGGTCCGCACGGCGGGCGGCGCGGCGACCCTGATGTCGCGCGACGAAGGGTACGCGCAGGTCCGGCTGCCCTCCGGGGAAATCCGCAAGATCAACGAGAATTGCTGCGCGACGATCGGCCAGGTGGGCCATGCGGAGCACGAAAACGTGGTTCTTGGCAAGGCGGGCCGTTCGCGGCACCTGGGGATTCGCCCGGTGAACCGCGGCGTCTCGCGCAATCCGGTGGATCATCCGAACGGCGGCGGCGCCGGCAAGTCGAAATCCGGCGGCGGCTGGCAGCAGCTCACCTCGCCGTGGGGGTTGCTTGCGAAAGGCTACCGCACGCGGCACAAGAAGAAGTCTTCGAACCGGTTCATCCTGGTGCGGCGCGATGGCCGGCCGATGAAGAACAAGTAATCACTTTCAACTATGGGACGCTCGATTAAAAAAGGTCCGTTTGTGGATTTCCACCTCCTGGACAAGATCCAGAAGGCGAAGAGCACGAATCAAAAGACGCCGATCAAGACGTGGTCGCGCCGTTCGATGATCACGCCGGATTTCGTGGGTCTGACCTTCACGGTTCACAACGGCAAGGTGTTCAACCCGGTGTTTGTGACGGAGAACATGGTGGGGCACCGGCTGGGGGAATTTTCACCGACGCGCTCGTTCAAGAAGCACGGCGCGCACACGGCCAAGGCCGAGGCGAAGTAATATGCAAGTCCACGCCATTACAAAAAACGTGAGGATGTCGGCGCAGAAGATGCGCGAGGTGGTGCGCCAGATCCAGGGATTGCCCGCGCTGCAGGCGCAGGCGGTGCTGGCGGTGGTGCCGCGCAAGGGCGCCCGGTTCGTGGCCAAGACCTTGAGGTCCGCCATGGCCAACGCCGAGGATTTGAAGGAGCACAAGCAGGAGTATCGCGACTTGAAGATCGAGGCGTTGCGGGTCAAGGAAGCCCTGGCCCAAACCGCTTCCACGCTGCGGCGGTTCACGCCCAAGGCCCGCGGGTCGGCCGGCCCGATCCTGAAGCGGAATTGCCACGTCAAAATTGTGTTGTCAGACGAGTAATTGTATGGGTCAAAAAACCAATCCAATCGGTTTTCGCGTCGCCGTCAACAAGGACTGGCGCTCCAAATGGTACGCCGGAAAAAAGGAATTTTCGAAACTGCTCACCGAGGACCGCGACATCCGCACTCTGCTCAAGAAGAAGCTGGAGTCGGCGTCCGTCCCGAAAATCCTGATCGAGCGCGCCGCCAACCGCTGCCGTGTCACCATCCTCACCGCCCGCCCGGGCGTGGTCATCGGCCGCAAAGGCGCGGAAATCGACAAGCTCAAGGAAGAGCTGAGCCGGATGACCGGCAAGGAGATTTACGTCGATATCATCGAAATCAAGCAGCCGGAAACGGATGCGCAGCTCGTGGCGGAAAATGTCGCGCTGCAACTGGAGCGGCGGGTTTCGTTCCGTCGCGCGATGAAGAAGGCCCTGCAGACGGCGAAGGATTTCGGCGCCGAAGGGATCAAGATCCGGTGCGCCGGGCGGCTGGGCGGGGCGGAACTGGCGCGCGTCGAGCAGTATCACTGGGGCCGCGTGCCGCTGCACACCCTTCGGGCGAACATCGATTACGGATTCGCCGAGGCCCTCACCGTTTACGGCAAGCTCGGGGTCAAGTGCTGGATCTGCAAAGGGGAAACGAAGTCCGACAAGGCCCCGAAGCCGGCGGCCGAGGCGGAGCCGATGCCGGTGAAGTGAAACGAGCGGAATCGCCGCAATGATTTGACGGAAATATGTTATGCCATTGATGCCCGAAAGAGTGAAGTACCGCAAGATGCACCGCGGCAACCGCGCCGGCCTGGCCTACCGCGGAAACACGGTCGCATTCGGCGAGTACGGGCTGATGTCCCTGGAACGCTGCTGGCTGGACACGAAGCAGATTGAAGCCGCGCGCGTGGCCATTGCCCGCAATATGAAGCGCCACGGCAAGATGTGGATCCGCATCTTTCCGCAGAAGTCGTTCACGAAGAAGCCTCTCGAAACGCGGATGGGCAAGGGCAAAGGCCCGCTGGAATCCTGGGTGGCCGTCATCCGGCCGGCAAACGTGCTGTTTGAAGTGGACGGTGTGACGGAGGCGGACGCGCGCGAGTCGTTGCGCCTGGCGGCGACGAAGCTGCCGATCAAGACGAAATTCATTTCGCGCCACCGCGTCAGCCGTTAGTCGATTCTATGAAGATGCCGGAATTGAAAGACATGACTCTGGTGGAGCTGGCGGCAAAGGGCCGCGATCTGCGCCAGGAAGTATTCAACCTGCGCCTGCAGCAGGCCAGCGCCCGCATCGAGAAACCGGGGCGGCTGCGGTCGCTGCGACGCGACATCGCGCGCATTGAAACGCGCATTTCGCAATTGCGGAAAAAAGCGGCATGAACGCGAACGGTGACACCGCTGAAACGTCGCGGGAGCACGGCAAGAGGCTCGATTCGACGGTTGGATGAAATGACGATGGAACGATGATTATGGCTGAAGCAACGAAAAGTCCGGAAACCGCCCGCGCCAGTCGCAAAGAGCGCGTCGGGGAAGTCCTCTCCAGCAACATGAGCAAGACGATCGTGGTGCGGGTGGAACGGCGTTTCCCGCATCCCAAGTTCAAAAAGGTCGTCACCGGCTACAAGAAGTTTTACGCGCATGACGACAAGGGTGACGCCAAGGTGGGCGACCGCGTGCGCATCGAGGAAACGCGGCCGTTGTCCAAACTCAAGCGCTGGCGACTGGTGGAAGTCGTCGAGCGCAGTTCGGGCGTGACGCCCGTGACGGTATGACCCGGCAGCCCGCATTCCGGTTCAGGTGATTTATGCTGCAACTTCGATCTCATTTGGATGTCGCGGACAACACCGGCGCGAAGGTGGCGTGGGTCATTGGCGTGCTGGGCCGCAACCAGCGCTATGCGCACGTGGGCGACGTGGTCAAGGTCCACATCAAAGACGCCGCCCCGGACGGGCAGGTGAAGAAGGGTGAAGTCTGCGACGCGGTGGTCGTCCGGACCCGGCAGCCGATCCGGCGCGATGACGGTTCCTATCTGCGGTTCGACAGCAACGCGGCGGTCATCATCGACAAGGACCTGAATCCGCGGGGCACGCGCATTTTCGGGCCGGTGGCGCGGGAGCTTCGCGAAAAGAAGTTCATGAAGATTATTTCGCTCGCGCCGGAAGTGATTTGAGTTATGCAAAAATTTCATGTGAAAAAGGGCGACGAGGTGGTGGTGCTGGCGGGAGCCGAAAGAGGCAAACGCGGCAAAATCATCGCCGTGAACCCGCAAAAGGCGCGGGTCATCGTCGAAGGGTTGAAAATGATCAAGCGCCACACGCGCAAGAGCCAGGACCGCCCCCAGGGCGCGATCGTGGAGCGCGAGGGCACGATCCATGTTTCCAACGTGATGAAGGCCGCGGATTTCGACGCCCGGGCCGCCCGGCGCGGGGCGGGGGCTCCGGCCCCGGCTTGAAAGAACCCGATGTCAAACCAGAACGAGAGCCAGAGCCAGTTGATTGAGCACCGCCACGGCAACCTCCGTGACACAGGAAAATGAAGGCCAGACTTTACGAAAAATACATCAAGGAAGTCGCGCCGGCGCTGAAGGAAAAGCACCGGTACGCCAACGTCCATCAAGTTCCGCGGCTGGAAAAGATCGTGGTGAACATGGGCGTCGGCGCGTCCCTGGAGAAGAGCGCGGTGGACGACGCGGCGAAAGACCTGGCGCTGATCACCGGACGCAAGGCTGCCGTCAGCAAGTCGCGCCACAACATCGCGAACTTCAAACTGCGCCTCGGCCAGCCGATCGGCTGCCGCGTCACGCTGCGGCGGGATGCGATGTACGAGTTCTTTGACCGCCTGGTGGCGACGGCGCTGCCCCGGATTCGTGATTTTCGGGGGTTGTCACCACGCAAGTTTGACGGACGCGGGAATTATACGTTCGGGGTGGCCGATCAGACGATTTTTCCCGAGATCGAGCTGGACAAGATCAAGCGGACGCAGGGGATGGACATTACGATTGTGACCAGCGCCCCGAGCGATGCGGAGGCGTTGGAATTGTTGAAGATGATGGGGCTCCCGCTTGCCGAAGCCAAGGAAACGGCGCACAAGGGCGCACCGGGAGCGCCGGGAGCGCCGGGAGCGCCGGTGGCACCGGGAGTACCGGGAGTACCGGGAACGCCGGAAGCGAAGGAGTAAGCAGAAATTATGTCGAAGAAATCGTGGAGAGAACGCAACAAGCGCAAGCAGGAGACGGTGAAGCAATACGCCGCGCTGCGCGCCGAGTTAAAGGCCAAGCGCGACTACGCCGGCCTGGCCAAACTGCCGCGCAACGCCAGCCCGACGCGCGTGGTCAACCGCTGCTCGATGACCGGCCGCCGGCATGGTTATTTGCGCAAGTTCGGCTGCTCGCGATTGACGTTCCGCGAGGCGGCGCTCAACGGTTTGATTCCCGGTGTGACGAAGGCGAGCTGGTGACGAATGATTCGTCCGCCTCCCCGCTCCGCAGCCGGGGAGGGCAAGGACGGAAACGAAACAAATATGACTGACCCGATTTCTGACATGTTGACACGGATCCGCAACGCGCAACGCGCGCTGCTGCCGGCCGTGGAAATGCCGCACTCGCGCATCAAGGAAAGCATCGCTCATATTCTGAAGAGGGAAGGTTACGTGACGGAGGTGGCCGTCGAGGGCAAGCTTCCCCGGATGATCAAGCTCAAGCTCAAGTATCAGGGCAAGAAGAGCGTGATTGAGGGGCTGCGGCGGGTGAGCCGGCCGGGCTTGCGCCATTATGTGGGCGCCACGGAAATCCCGCGGGTGCTCGGGGGCCTGGGTGTGGCGGTTGTTTCGACGCCCGAAGGCGTGATGACCGGGGTTCAGGCGCGCAAGAAGAACCTCGGGGGAGAATTGCTTTGTTACGTCTGGTGACGCAGCGGCGTGTTGACGATTCAACCCTTTAACAATTTAACGAACTCATGTCGCGAATAGGAAAACAACCGATTGCCATTCCACCCAAAGTCAAGGTGGAGATCAAGGGCCAGCAGGTCTTTGTGGAAGGCCCCAAAGGCAGGCTGAATTTCGAGCTGCCACACCGCACGAGCGTGAAGGTTGAAGACGGCAAGGTCCTCCTCGCACGGCAGGGCGATGACGCGCAAGCCAAGGCGCTGCACGGATTGAGCCGCGCGCTCGTGAACAACATGGTCCGCGGGGTCAGCGAAGGATTCGTCAAGAAACTCGAAATCCAGGGCGTCGGCTTCAAAACCGCCGTGCAGGGCAAGGTGGTGAACCTGCACCTCGGCTATTCGCATCCGATCAATTACGCGATCCCGGACCAGATCAAAGTGACCGTGGAAGAGAACACCAAGGTGACCATCGAGGGGCCGGATCGGCAGGTGGTGGGGCAGGTGGCGGCCGAGATACGCGCCTTCTACCCGCCGGAACCGTACAAGGGCAAGGGCGTCCGGTACGCCGGCGAACACGTGCAGCGCAAGGAAGGCAAGACGGTGCAATAACAGCGATGCGCGATGCCCGGATTGAACCTGAGAAAGTCGGAACCCATTCGTGAAGTGCTAAAATGAGAACGGAAAAGAAACAGCAACTGGCGCAATTGCGACGCTGGCGCGTGCGCAAGAAAATCAGCGGCACGAAAGAGCGTCCGCGCATGAGCGTTTGCTTTACGAACCAGAACATCCACGTCCAATTCATCGACGATGCGGCGGGCAGGACGCTGGCCGCCACCTCGACGGGCAGCAAATCGATTCCCGACCGGGAGAAGCTGGCCGCCAACGTCAAAAGCGCCAAGGCGGTGGGCGCCTTTGCGGCCAAAGCCGCTTTGGATCAAGGGATCAAACAGGTGGTTTTCGACCGCGGCGGCGCCCGCTACCACGGCAAAGTCAAGGCGCTGGCCGAGGCGGCCCGCGAGGCCGGACTGAAGTTTTAACCTCCGAAGAAAAGAGAACATACTGTGGCTGAAACCGAAATCGTTCATACCCCAGGCGACGAACAGCAGCGCGGTCCGCGCGGACCCCGGAAGCGGGCCAGGCCCGCCGGGGAAAACCCGGACCAGGGTTTTGGTGGCAAGGAGTCGCAGGAACTGACCGAGAAAGTGGTCTTCATCAACCGCTCCGCGAAAGTCGTCAAAGGCGGACGCCGGTTCAATTTCAGCGCGCTGATCGTGGTGGGTGACAAAAATGGCCGCGTCGGCATTGGCCTCGGAAAGGCCGGCGAAGTCGCCGACGCGATCCGCAAGGGCGGTGAATCGGCCCGGAACCAGATGGTGCGGGTGACGTTGAAAGAAGCGACGATCCCTCACCAGGTCCTGTTCCATTACGGCGGCGCCAAGGTGCTCCTCCGTCCCGCTTCCCCGGGCACGGGGATCATCGCCGGCAAAACCGTCCGCGCCGTCCTCGAATCCGCCGGCATCAAAGACGTTCTGAGCAAGTCGCTCGGTTCGAAGAACGCCGCAAATGTGGTCAAGGCGACGCTGGGCGCGCTGTTGAGCCTCCGTCAGCGCGAGGACATCTACAAAAGCCGCGGATTGGAATTCAAAAAGCCGCAGCCGAAAGCATCGGTTGTCGAGGTGGCGCCGCCGCCGGTGATTTGACCGGGGCCGTGTGGTGTGAGAGCGCCGCCCGAACGAACCATTTGATAACTGCGGCGGTTTCACGAGCCGCCGCCACTGAGAAAAAGCTATGCGATTACACGATTTGAAACCTCGCCCGGGTGCGAAACACCGCCGGAAGCGGCTGGGTCAGGGCGAATCCAGCGGCCATGGCAAAACGAGCGGACGCGGCGGCAAAGGCCAGACGGCCCGTTCCGGCAGTTCCATCCGCATCGGATTTGAAGGCGGCCAGATGCCGTTGATCCGCCGCATCCCCAAGCGCGGTTTCAACAACAAACGCCACGGCACGCGCTTTATCCCCGTGAACGTCGAGTCATTGAATGCCTTTGACGACGGTGCCCGGGTGGATGAAGCCGCGTTGCGGAGCAAGGGACTGGCGAATGGCCGCGGGGACGGCGTCAAGATTTTGGGCGATGGTGACGTGACGAAGAAGCTGGCGGTCAGCGCGCACGCATTCAGCGCCTCGGCACGGGCCAAAATTGAGGCCAAAGGCGGGACCTGCGAAGTCCTCGGCCCCAAGAAAGTGGAAAAGGCGGGCGCGGCGGAGCCTTAGAGGCATCCTCCGGGCCGGAGATCCCACGAAACACACATCATGCTCGCGTCCCTCGCCAACACGTTCAGCAATTGCTTCAAGATTCCGGAGCTGAAGTCCAGGATTTTGTTCACGGTGATGGTGCTCGCGATCGTCCGTCTGGCGGCCGTCATCCACATTCCCGGACTGGACGGCGCGGCGCTGGCGGCGTTTTTTGAATCGCAGTCCAAGAATGCCAATTCGATCCTGGGCCTTTACAGCATGTTCAGCGGCGGCGCGATGGAGAACTGCGCGGTGGGCGCCCTCGGGATCATGCCCTACATCAGCGCCACGATCATTGTGCAGCTCCTGACGGCGGTGTATCCGCCCTGGAGCAAGCTGGCGCGCGAGGATGGCGGCCGCACGAAGCTCATCCAATACGGCCGTTATCTGACGGTGTTGCTTTGCCTCATCCAGGGTGCCGTGATGGCGGCCGGGTGGGAACACCCGGAAGCCATTTTCCACAAGGACATCGGGCGGCTGGTGCTCTACGGTCCCAACATGATCTGGTGGTACCGCATCCAGACCGTCCTGATTCTCACCACGGGCACCATGCTGTTGATGTGGTTGGGGGAGCAGATCACCGACCGCGGCATCGGCAACGGTGTTTCGCTCATCATCACCGTGAACATTCTGGCGCGGCTGCCGGCGGCGGCCCAGGGACTCCATGACATGTTCGCGGCCGTTCGCGGGGTCGAGGCGCAGATGAATTTCGGGCATGGAATCGCCTTGTTCCTGCTGCTGGCGGGAGTGATAGCGGGGATCATCGCCCTCACCCAGGCGCAGCGGAAGATTCCGGTCCAGTACGCCCAGCGGGCCGTGGGGCGCAAGGTTTATTCCGGCGGCACGTCCTTCATGCCGCTGCGCGTCAATTACTCGGGAGTCATGCCGATCATTTTTGCCCAGGCCATTCTCATGTTTCCGCAGTATATCTTTACAATGGCGGGGCAGAATCTGGAGAGGAGCCAAAGCACCGGGCTGCGGTTCATCGGGGATATTTGCGCGCGGCTGGCCTCGGTGTTGCATGAGCGGAGCCTCTTTTATCTGGCTGTGTATTCGCTGATGATCCTGTTCTTCTCCTACTTCTGGGTGGCGACGCAATTCAATGAATTGCAGATCGCGGATGACCTGAAAAAGAACGGCGGCTACATCCCCGGCGTCCGGCCCGGACAGGCGACCAGCGACTACCTTCACAACACCATGAGCCGGATCACGCTGGCGGGGGCGATTTTCCTCGTGATCATCGCCGTCATCCCGCAAATCCTGGCGTACAACATGGGAATCCCCTATCAGGTGGCGCAGTTTTTCGGCGGCACCAGCATGTTGATTGTCGTCGGCGTGCTGCTCGACACGATGCGCCAGATGGAGTCGCATTTGTTGATGCGGCATTACGATGGCTTTTTGAAAAAAGGCCGGTTGAAAGGGCGGTTCTGATCCACGCTCCCAACCCGGGTCCTGACCTCTGATTTGAAAGTGGATGGGGATCAGGAGCGAAACCGGGATTAAGGTTGAAACGATGATTCTTTTGAAGAGTGAGCGGGATCTGGAAGCGATGCGGCCTGCCTGCGCCATCGCGGGCACGGTGTTGGACGAGGTGGCGGCGCTGGTCAAACCCGGTGTCACGACCGAACAGGTGGACCGATTTGCGGCCGAGCGGATCCGGAGTTACGGTGCCAAAAGCGCCTTTCTCGGTTACCGGAAGTATCCGTGCCACATCTGCATCTCGGTGAACGAGCAGGTGGTCCATGGCCTGGCGGGAACGCGAGTGCTGCAGTTGGGTGACATCGTCAGCCTCGACGTGGGCGTGGTTTACAAGGGCTTTGTCGGTGACACCGCCAAAACGGTCGCGGTCGGCGGCTGCGGAGTGCTCGCCCAGAAGCTGATGGACGTGACGGAAAAGTCGCTTCACGAAGGCGTCGGGCAAGCCGTCCCAGGCAAGCGGGTGGCGGATATCTCGCGCGCGGTCCAGGATTACGTTGAAAGCAACGGCTTCAGCATCGTCCGGGAGTTTGTGGGGCATGGCGTGGGGCGTTCCATGCATGAAGAGCCCGAGGTGCCGAACTTCGTGGACGGCAAAGCGTCGCCCAGGTTGCGGCCCGGCATGACGTTAGCCATCGAACCCATGGTCAACGCCGGGGCGCCGGGCGTAAAAATCCTGAATGACGGCTGGACAGTCGTCACGCAAGATGGTTCACTATCGGCTCATTTTGAGCATACGGTTTTGATCACCGAAGGTGAGCCGGAAATTTTGACATGGCCGGAGAAAATGCCTTCCAGGTCGAAGGTGTCATAATCGAGGCCCTGCCCAACACGACGTACCGGGTGGAGCTGTCGAACGGGCATCAAGTACTGGCGTTCGTGGCCGGCAGGGCAAAGCGGAATGCCGCCGGGCTGACGCCGGGAAACAAAGTGAAATTGCAACTGTCGCCTTACGACTTGTCGGAAGGGCGGCTGATGGTCGAAACAAACACGATTCAGACATGAAAGTTCGCGCATCGGTCAAGAAACTTTGCGAAAACTGCAAGATCATACGGCGCAAAGGCGTCATCCGGGTCATTTGCAGCAACAAACGCCACAAGCAGCGGCAGGGATGAAACCCGTCAACCCGTTCACCCAATAACCCTTTAACGAATCATGGCACGCATCATCGGAGTGGAAGTCCCGCCGAACAAGCGCATCGACATCGCGCTTCGATACATTTACGGCATCGGACCCAGCAACGCCGTCGAGATCCTGGCCAAGGCCAGGATTGAGCCCTCCATCCGCGCGAAAGATCTGACCGAACAACAGCTCTCCCAGATCGTTCATGCGATCCAGGACGGAAAGTATGTGATCGAAGGCGACCTGCGCCGCGAGATCGGCATGAATCTCAAACGGCTCCAGGCGATCAAATGCTATCGGGGCATGCGCCACCTGCGCGGGCTGCCGGTTCGCGGCCAGCGCACCCAGACCAACGCACGCACCCGCAAAGGCCCGCGCAAGACCGTCGGCGTCCAGCGCAACCCCAACGCCAAGACCGGCATCCACTAAAGCACCTCTTAACCCTCAATTTTCAACCCGCACATGGCCGACGAAACCAAGAAAAAAGCTGCGCCGAAGAAGGAAGGCAAGCCGGAAACCGCCTCCGTGGAAAAGCCCGCGGCGAAAACCCCCGGCGATTCCAAGGCGCCCAGGAAGGCTGCGGCACCCGGCGCCGAACCCGCTCCGGCGGGACCCGCGGGTGAAACGCCCAAGCCGGCCGACGCCGTCGTCGCGGCCGTCGCAGCCCCTACGGCAGCGGAGCTGCTCGCGGACGACCTGGCGACCAAGAAGATCGTCAAGGCCAAGGGCTCCAAGAACATCATCGTGGGCATCGCGAACATTCTGGCGACGTTCAACAACACCCTCGTGTCGATCACCGACATGCACGGCAATATCATCGGCTGGTCGAGCGCCGGCCGCGTCGGGTTCAAGGGGTCGCGCAAGAGCACGGCTTACGCGGCGCAACAGGTGGCGCAGGATGCCGCCCGCCAGGCGATGTCTCATGGAATGAAGGAAATCGAGGTGCGGGTGAAGGGGCCCGGCTCCGGCCGCGAATCGGCCATTCGCGCGCTGCAGGCGATCGGCCTGGAAATCAGCGCCATCAAGGACGTGACCCCCGTTCCGCACAATGGGTGTCGTCCCCGCAAGAAGCGCCGCGTCTGATGGATCTCAAATCTCATATTTGAAATTTCAAATCTAAATTATGGCTCGCTATACAGGTCCTCGCGTTCGCATCAGCCGCCGGTTCGGTCTCCCGATCTTCGGCCCGTCAAAATACCTCGAGCGCCGCAACTACGGCCCCGGCGTGCACGGTCCGAAGTCCCGCCGCAAGCACACGGATTACGGGCTCGGCCTGATCGAGAAGCAGAAACTTCGATACTATTACGGGCTGATGGAACGCCAGTTCCGGGGTGTTTATGAGAAGGCGCTCCGGCGTCGCGGGGTGACGGGCGAGCAGATGCTGCAGATTTTGGAAACCCGCGTGGACAATGTGGTGTATCATCTGGGCTACGCAAACACGCGCGCGGCCGCCCGCCAGATGGTCACGCACGGCCATATCCGGGTGAACGCCCGGAAGGTCAGCGTGCCGTCGTACGGCCTCAAGGTCAACGACGTCATCGAAGTCAAAAACACCAATGTCTCACGCCAGTTGGCCACGAAAAACCTCGAAAGCGCCACCAGCCGGGCGGTGCCCGACTGGCTCCTGTTGAACAAGGAGGAATTCAAGGGCACCGTCATGCGCATTCCGACGCGCGACGAAATCAACCCGATCGCCAACGAACAGGCGATCGTCGAATTTTATTCCCGCTAGTTTAAACGCGTTAACAAAACAATTATACGGGCCGCCCCGGCTTGCGGGAATAACCGCCGGGGAGCCAGATTAAAATTGTTGAAAGGAAAGTATGCCAGTACGTCTAGGACGATTCGAAATGCCCAAGCGGTTGACCAAGGAGGATGCAACCGCGACGGAGATTTACGCCAAGTTTATTGCCGAGCCGTTTGAAACCGGTTACGGCCACACCGTCGGCAACTCGCTGCGCCGGGTCCTGCTCTCCTCGCTGGAAGGCGCCGCCATCACCTCGATCAAGGTGGAGGGCGCCATGCACGAGTTTGCCACGATTGAAGGCGTCGTGGAGGACGTGACCGACATCGTTTTGAACCTGAAGAAGGTCCTGTTCAAGGCGCACACGCGTGATGCCCAGACGCTGCTGCTCTCGGCGAACAAGGAAGGCGAGGTGACCGCCGCGGACATCCAGTTGAACCAGAATATCGAACTGGTGAACCCCGACCAGCACATCTGCACGCTCGATAAAAAGAAAAAACTCGAGATGGAATTGGAGGTCAAGGTCGGCCGCGGATTCATGCCGGGTGACGAAAACAAGAAACCCAATCAAGCCATCGGTGTCATCGCGATTGATTCGCTCTTTTCGCCGGTGACCCGGGTCCGCTACGCCGTCGAGAATGCGCGCGTCGGCCAGCGCACGGACTACGACCGCCTGGTTCTGGAGGTCTGGACGGACGGGCGCATCTCGCCCGACGACGCCCTCACGCAGGCTTCGGCCATTCTGCAGCATCACCTGGACGTGTTCGTCGGTTACGACAAGACGGCGGTCGAGTTCGAGGAAGTGGTGGACAAGCAGGACGAGGAAAAGACCAAGCTCAAGAAGCTGCTCAACATGAGCGTCAATGAAATCGAGCTCAGTGTCCGCGCCGCCAATTGCCTGAACAACGCGAATATCACCACGGTCGGCCAACTGGCCATGAAGACCGAGTCCGAAATGCTCAAATACCGCAATTTCGGCAAGAAATCGTTGAACGAAATCAAGGAGAAGCTTCAAGCCCTTGGGTTGACCCTCGGGATGAGCTTCGAAGCGGAGTTGCTGGACACGCCGAAGGAAGAGGCGGCGCTCATGGCCCACTAACAGAGGGTCCGGGACGCGCTGCCGCGCATCCGGCCCGGCCCGCCGGCCGGGGCCCCTGCCGCGAAAGTCATCTTATGCGACATCTTAAATCAACCGCCAAATTGGGCCGCACCGGCCAACATCGGAATGCGATGCTGGCCAATCTGGTTTGCAGCCTGATCAAACACAAACGCGTGACGACCACCCTGGCGAAGGCCAAGGCGGCCCGCCCGGTCGCGGAAAAGATGGTCACGCTGGGCAAAGCCGGCACGCTCCACGACCGCCGGCTCGCCGCGGCGCGGCTCCACCAGGAAGACGCCGTGAAAATCCTGTTCACTGTAATCGCGCCCGCGCAAAAAGACCGCAATGGCGGTTATACGCGCATCGTGAGACTTCACGAGCGCCAGGGCGATGCCGCGCAGCTCGCCATCCTGGAATGGGTGGATCTGCCCGCCGACGCAGGGACCGCGTCCGAGACCGCCCCCGCCGCCGAAGCGAAACCGGCGAAAGAGAAGACCGAAGGCAAATCGGCTGAAGCCAAAGCCTAGCCGGCTTACTCTCGCCTCATTCATTTCAAGCCCGCTCGGACGAGCGGGCTTTTTTGTTGGGTGGGAGAGTGTGCTTCCGTAGCCGCCCTTGTGAGATGGCGAACATCTTAACGCGGCGGAGCCGCAACCCAAGGGGCCAACCGTAGCTGGACGCAGAGGTTGACCGACGGTGGCCCCAGGTTTGAACCCACGAGAACCGCGGAGCGGTGAATCGATGGCAGCCGTGGGTTTCAATCCACGGAATGGATTGCGGCAGAAGGCGACGTAATCGGAGTCGAATTGTGTTTGTTCTGAATGTGGCGAGGTGACCCAAAAACCGGTAACCATTCGCTTCCAACACGTCAGGCATCTGTGGCATGATTTGTCCAGACTCTGATGACGTCTGAGCCCGCACCAGCAACACCGTGCCAGTCCCCCCAGACAGCGGCGGGCGAGGATTTTCGCACGACGCGGTGGACGCAGGTCAGCCGGGCGAAAGCCGATTCGCCGGAAGGCCGCCGCGCCCTGGCCGAACTGTGCAACGCCTACTACGAACCGGTGGCCACATTCCTCCGCTGCGATTTGCGGGATGCGGATGCCGCGCGCGAACTCGCGCATGACTTCTTCGCGCACATGCTGGCGGGTGGGGCCATCGCCCGCGTCGAGCAGGAGCGCGGACGTTTCCGTTCCTACCTGCTCGGTGCGGTGAAGCACTTTCTCTCGCATCACCGCGAGGCGCTGCGGCGGCTTAAACGTGGCGGCGGAGCGGAAAACATTTCGCTCAACGAAACCGAGGCCCGTTCGGTGCCGGATGCGGGTGTGTTGTCGCCCGACGCTGCCTTTGATCGGCAATGGGCGCTCACGGTGGTGGCGCACGCGCTGGAAGCCCTCCGGCACGAATGCGCCGCTGAAGGTCGCGCGGATTTCTTCGAGCGGGTCAAACCGTGGCTCACCGGCGATGCCGCGCGTGGCGACCAGGCGGCGCTGGCGGCCGGTTGCGGCATGAACGCGAACGCGTTGAAGGTCGCGGTGCATCGGCTGAAGCGGCGTTTCCGCCAGTTGTTGAAGGCGGAAGTTGCCGGCACGCTCGATGACCCCGGCCTCGTCGAGGCGGAGATGCATGCCCTGTTTGCCACCCTGGGAAGTTGAGGAAAAATGTTGGTAACCAAACCACGCCATCACGTCAGGACACCGGTATGAGCGAGTCAACGGCATCTTCAAACTCCTGCCCAAAGTGCGGCGTGGCGTTGCCTTCGAGCGCCACGGCTGGCCTGTGCCCGCGCTGTCTGATGGCCGAAGCGATGGTGCCAACGCAAGTGGACTCGGAGCCGGCCGCACAGCCACCGCTGCCACCGGAACAAATTGCGCCGCATTTTCCACAGCTTGAAATCCTCGAATGTCTCGGACGTGGTGGGATGGGGGTGGTTTATAAGGCCCGGCAAAAAAGCCTGAGCCGCCTCGTTGCGCTCAAACTCCTTGCACCGGAGCGCGTGCGTGACGCGAAGTTTGCCGAGCGTTTTGCGCGTGAGGCACAGGCGCTCGCGGCATTGAACCATCCGAATATCGTCACCATTTACGACTTCGGGCAAGCGGGCGGGTTTTATTACCTGCTCATGGAATTCGGGGACGGTGTGAATTTGCGCCAGCTTCTGCGCACCCGGAAGCTCACCCCGGAGGAAGCATTAACCATTGTGCCGCCGCTGTGCGACGCGCTGCAATTTGCCCACGACCGGGGCATCGTTCATCGCGACATCAAGCCGGAGAATCTCCTGCTCGACAAAGCCGGCCGGGTGAAAGTTGCTGACTTCGGCATTGCCAAAATGCTGGGGGCGGTGGACGCCGGCGGCAAAGGCGGCGGAGCCTCCGCACCGGAAAACACCACGCAGACCGCCGTTGGAACACCCAGTTACAGCGCACCCGAACAAAAGACCGATCCGCAGCGCGTGGACAGTCGCGCCGACATTTATTCGTTGGGTGTGGTTTTTTACGAGATGCTCACCGGAGAACTGCCCGGCAAACGCATCGAACCGCCGTCGCACAAGGTTCAAATCGACGTGCGGCTGGATGAAGTGGTGTTGCGCGCGTTGGAAAAGAAACCCGAACTCCGCTACCAGCAAGTCAGTGAAGTCAAGACGATGGTAGAGACTATCGTGGCGACGAAGTCCACTCCCATTTCGCCTCACCCTCACCCTTCCACTGAAAATCCAAACACCAATACCCACAACTCGTTTTGGCGCGGGTTAGCCATGTCGGTCATTGTTGCCGTATGTGTGGTCGTCGCCGGACTTGCCACCCTGTTCTTTCTCAAAGAGAAGCCGATGCAGGACCTGAATAGCACCAAACTTAATCGGTTCTCCACCTTCATGCCAGCGGCAGGCCCGGTGGAGTTGAAATGGAAATGGCCGCCGGTGGGGCAGCGCGTTGTGTTCGACGTGGAAACGAAAAGAGACGGCGAGTATCTCAACCCGGGCCAGTCCGATCCCCAGAAGGAATACAAGACCGTGGAGAAGAAACTCGGGGTGACGGTGTTGAAGGCAACACCTGAAGGCGGACATGAAGTGGAACTGGAGTTCCTCAGCATCCGGGATCGGATTGCCCTGGGAGGCAAGACGGTGCTGGATTACGATTCGACCCAAAAATCATCGGTGCTCAGGTCGAATTCGCTGACCGATATATACGGAAAAGTTGTCGGATCTAAAATCCGGTATTTCCTGAATGCCAGCAACGAGGTTGAGCGAATGGAAGGCGTTGATGAACTGGAGAAACGGTTATCGTCCGGCGCGTCGGCAGATGCTTCCGCGCTCTCCAGGATCCCGTTTGGCGAGGGTTATCTCAAGCAGATGATGAGCGGGTTGAACGGTTACCTGCCGCCCAAACCGGTGCAACCGGGCGACACCTGGCCCATTCAGATGGAGATTGCCATGAGGCCCCTCGGCACGGTGAGCATGGATTATACGGTTGCTTTTCGAAACTGGGAACAGCACTGGAAACGCAACTGCGCCCGCCTGGAGTTTCAATCCAGCGTCAGAACTAAACCAGATCCAAATTCAAATCCGGCGGGAACATCCGTTTCCAGCTTCGAGGGCACCATTTCGGGTGTGGCCTGGTTCGACCCGGAACTGGGGATGATCATTGAGACCACCGCGAACAGCGACATGAAAATGGTCATAAATAACATACCCATCAAGCCGAGTGGAAACCCGGGCGCCTCCGGACCGACGCAAAGCACTATTTACCAGTGGCATGATGTCGCAAATACGACAGTTCTCCAGCACTTTGTCTTCGAAACGCCGGAAGCCGCAAGCGCCGGCATCGGCGTCGCACTGGGCGTAGACAATCAAAACATCGTCGTCCAAGCGATCATTCCGGGTTTGCCCGCCGCCGCTCAAAAAGACATCCACGTCGGTGATCGGATCATCGCCGTGGCCCAGGACAAAGGACCGGCTGTGCCGGTTCAAGGAGGGAAACTCGCACAAGCGGTTGACTTGATTCACGGCCCTGCGGGCACCACGGTCCGTCTGACGCTTGTCTCTTCCGGAGAAGATGGCTCCCGCGGCTGGGATGTCAGTTTTGTGCGCGCTGAACTGAAAGCGCCGCCTCCCTGATTGGCATAAGACAATTTGGACGGCAAGGAGTCAACGGGGTTCGAGCGTCGCTCCGCGACGCGACGCAACCCTCGCGATACACCGTGGGTTGAAACCCACGGTTACCGTCACGGGGTCGCTCCGCGACTTGGATCCCGCGTGCGCGTTCGGCAACCGCTTTCTCACGTGAAGTGAGATTTGAAAAAAACGGCATAGGGCTGCCGCACTCCAGGACGCTGCCACGCCGGTCAGGACTTTGATTTACACCGCTCGATCAGGGCAGATCCGTGTGGCCCATCAGGTAGCGATCGCACTCGCGGGCGGCGCCGCGGCCTTCGTTGAATGCCCACACGACGAGGCTCTGGCCCCGGCGGCAGTCTCCCGCCGCAAACACCCCCTGGATGTTCGTCTGATATTTCTCGAACTCAGCCTTGACGTTTGTCCGCGCATCGCGCTCGACGCGCAGCGCCTCCAGCAAGGGTTGTTCGGGGCCGAGAAAACCCATGGCGAGCAGGACGAGTTGCGCCGGCACGGTCTTTTCCGTGCCCGGAACCTCCCTGGGAACGAACTGGCCTTTGTCGTTCTTCTCCCATTGGATGCGCACGGTCAGGACCTCCTTCACCTGGCCAGGGTCGTCGCCAACGAACTTCCTGGCCGTGGTCAGATACGTGCGCGGATCGTCGCCGAATTTCGCAGCCGCCTCCTCCTGGCCGTAATCGAGCCGGTACACCTTCGGCCATTCGGGCCAGGGATTGTCCTCGGCGCGCTCCAGGGGCGGCTTGGGCAGAATCTCCATCTGCACCAGGCTCCGGCAGCCCTGGCGCATGGAGGTGCCCACGCAGTCCGTGCCGGTGTCACCGCCCCCGATCACCACCACGTCCTTGCCTTCCGCGGAAATGAAATTCCCGTTCCGGTGCCGGTCCAGGAGGCTGGTGGTGTTGGCTGCCAGGAATTCCATCGCAAAATGAACGCCCTTGAGTGCGCGGCCTTCGATGGGCAAATCGCGCGGTTTCGTCGCTCCGGTGCACAGCACCACGGCGTCGAATTCCTTCAGGAGTTTCTCCGCCGGAAAATTCTTTTCCACCTCGGTGTTGCACAGGAACCGGATTCCCTCGGCTTCCATCTGCCGGATTCGGCGGAGCACGACCTGCTCCTTGTCGAGCTTCATGTTCGGGATCCCGTACATGAGCAAACCGCCCGGCCGGTCCGCGCGCTCAAAAACCGTGATCGTGTGGCCCGCATGGTTCAACTGGGCGGCGGCGCACAGGCCGGCGGGACCGGACCCGATGACGGCGACCTTTTTGCCGGTGCGGAATTTCGGCGGATCGGGAACGATCCATCCCTCGCTCCAGCCCTTTTCGGCGATGGAATACTCGATGTTCTTGATGGTGACCGGCGGATTATTGATGCCGAGCACACACGAGCCTTCGCAGGGAGCGGGGCAAACCCGGCCGGTGAAATCGGGGAAATTATTGGTCTTGTGAAGCCGCGCGAGCGCCTCCTTCCAAAGGCCGCGATACACCAGATCGTTCCATTCGGGAATCAGATTGTGGATGGGGCAGCCGGCGGCCATGCCACTGATCAGTGTGCCGGTGTGGCAGAAGGGGATGCCGCAATCCATGCAACGCGCGCCCTGCTGGCGGAGCCTGGGTTCCTCCATGTGATGGTGAAACTCGCTCCAATCCCGGATGCGTTCGTCCGGGGTCCGGTCCGCCGGCAGCTCCCGCAGATATTCAATAAATCCAGTGGGTTTGCCCATGGTTCAATTCTTCCAGGCGCAGGTCATCCTCCGCCGACGCGCGCCACGTCGCGCACGTTTTCTTCAAACGCGGCCATGACGGCTTCTTCGCCGCTCAGCCCTTGCTCTTTCACCCTCTTCAGCGCCTGCTGCACGCGCTTGTAATCGTGCGGGATGACTTTGACAAATTTCGGGACCATGCCGTCCCAGTTCGCCAGCACCTTCGCGGCCCGCTCGCTCTTCGTGCAGGTCTGATGCCGCTGGATCATCTTCCAGACCTCCTCGATTTCATCCGTGTCGGCGAGCTTTTCCAGCCCGACCAACTGCAGGTTCACGCGGCGGTTGAAATCCCCGGCTTCGTCCAGGACATAGGCAATGCCTCCGGACATGCCGGCCGCGAAGTTGCGTCCGGTTTTGCCGAGCACGATCACGCGCCCGCCGGTCATGTATTCACAGCCATGATCGCCCACGGCCTCGACGACGGCATTGACGCCGCTATTGCGCACCGCAAAGCGTTCGCCGGCCACGCCGCGCACGAAAATCTCTCCGGCTGTGGCGCCGTACAGCGCCACGTTGCCGATGATGATGTTCTCCTCGGCAACGAAGGTGGACCCCTTCGGCGGATAAACAATGATCCGCCCGCCGCTCAGGCCCTTGCCGAAGTAATCGTTGGCGTCGCCTTCCAGTTCGAGCCTCATCCCTTTGGGTATGAACGCGCCGAAGCTTTGGCCCGCGCTGCCGTTGAACTTGATATGAACGGTGTCTTCCGGCAGGCCGTTCGGCCCCCACTTCTTCGTGATCTC